>MDTB01179862.1_pt1 | contig 41899 bp, 34 predicted proteins | sample 811161 | NCBI WGS metagenome assembly MDTB01 (sample SAMN05326650, study PRJNA326480) | marine metagenome | isolation source: seawater | place: Mediterranean Sea | collected 2009 | reverse complement strand
GGTAGAACAGATTTCCCACGAGGTGACTATAACAGTCTAATCGATTCGATAACCAAAGTTTTGTGGCCACTTGGAGAAGAAATTACTTTTTTTCCTGGGCATGGGCCGACCTCCACTTTCAAAGAAGAAAGAAAATCTAACCCCTTCGTATCAGATCGAATTTTGAGACCGAATAAAAAATAGGATTTATTTTTTTTGATAAGTCTTTATTACATCAAGATCGGGGTCTTCGCCTAAACCAGCACCATGCAGTACGGTAAAAGCTCCGTTGTTAGGATTCAAAATACTCTCTGAATACAAGTTTGCCTCTAAATTCACAAACAACCTTTCCACAAACCCCGGGCTAATTGAGCTTTGTGCCATATGTAAGGTTGCAAGAAACCCGGGACCAAAATACGGTGAATGTGGCATTATCTGAACTCCCCAAGACTCGCAAATTGCGCTTACTTTTCGGAATTCGGTTATTCCGCCAACCTTAGTCACACTTGGTTGTGCAAAATCCACCGCCTGCTTCAGCAGCATTTCCTTAAACTGATACGATGTGCAGGCATTTTCCCCCGAAGCAATCGACAACCCACAATCGTTTTTTAATTTCGCTAATCCCTCAAAATCCTCTGGTGGATTTATAGGTTCTTCCAGCCAATACAAGTCAAATTCCTTAAACGCTCTTGCTTTTTCCTTTGCTTCGTTATAACTCCATGGACAATTAGTATCCAGCATTAGAGGGAAATCGTTGCCCAAAAAATCTCGAGCTGCCCGCACCTCATCGATACCAATCTCGTGTAGTTTGACTTTTGTATATCCATCAGCTTTTGCCATACCTAATCTATCGACGACAACATCGGGATTTTCATATCTCCATAAACTTGCGTATGCCGGAATCTGATAAGTTCCGTCCGCTCCAAAAATTTGGTACAAAGGCTTATTTAAACGCTTCCCCAGAATATCCCATAGCGCTATGTCTACCCCACTGATGGCAAACATGGTTATTCCATATCTTCCATATAAATGCAAAGATTTCTGTAACATAGAGTTAATCCCTAAAATATCCCTCGGGTCTTTGTTCATGAGTAAAGGTTTCACCATATGCTGAATGGCTAGAGCTACCGCCTGCCTGCAATTATAGGAAAAAGCATCACCCCACCCAACAACACCATCGTCAGTCTCTATTTTAACCAGACAAAAATCTAGAGATTTTCCTTTTAAAAAATTTTGTGGAGAGGGAATACTGCTAGTTCCTAGATCAATCGGAATTTCAAGTTCATAAACTTCTACATTTACTATTTTCATAATTTCGGAATTCATCGTAGTGATGAAAAATATTCAGCATATCGCAGATTATAAACTCCAAAAAAAAACCCGGTAAACCGGGCTTTTGTATTGAGATCATTTTTTGCTTATTCAACAGGTTTAATTGAGACAGCTTGATCGCCTTTTGGACCTGTAGTGACTTCAAACGACACTTTTTGATTTTCTTGAAGTGTTTTAAACCCATCACCCTCTATAGCGGAAAAATGTGCGAACAAATCCTTCCCTCCATCATCTGGAGTAATAAACCCAAAACCTTTTGATTCATTGAACCACTTAACAGTACCGGTACCCATCTAATATATAACCTTCCCAGAAAAACTAAATTCTTCTACTTTATTAAAGACACAATCTCAACTAAGCTCGTATTGTCAAAATATTTTCCGAGCAAAGCTAAGGATTAAGGGGAAAGGATACTTTTATATGGAACAAACATCAAGGTAAAAATTATCATTAACAATATAATGCAAAACAAAATTTTGTGCTTTATTATTGTCCTAAAATCTCTAGAGGAGCATTATTACCGTGAGCGAAACTTTTAAGGAAGCTGCAATTGATTACCATAATATCCCCACACCCGGAAAAATTTCCGTTACCCCCACGAAAGAATTAACTAACCAACGAGATCTAGCTTTAGCTTATTCACCGGGTGTTGCCTATGCTTGTGAGGCAATAAAAGATGACCCTCAACTAGCAGCAAAACTAACATCTAGAGCCAATTTAGTTGGCGTAGTCACGAACGGAACGGCGGTCTTAGGTTTAGGAAATATTGGACCTCTTGCAGGAAAACCGGTCATGGAAGGCAAGGCATGCCTTTTTAAGAAATTCTCGGGTATTGATGTTTTTGATTTGGAACTGAGTGAAACCGATCCGGACAAGATAGTAGAAATAATCTCCGCACTAGAACCAACGCTTGGTGGTATTAATTTGGAGGATATTAAAGCGCCAGAATGCTTCTATATCGAACAAAAACTTCGTGAAAAAATGCAAATTCCGGTATTTCATGATGACCAACACGGCACGGCTATCATCGTGGGAGCAGCCGTCTTGAATGGACTTAAGGTCGTTAAAAAAAATATTAATGATGTGAAGGTGGTTTGCTCTGGAGCTGGGGCAGCAGCAATAGCGTGCCTTGATATACTTTTAAAACTTGGCATATCGAAATCAAATATCGTAGTTTGCGACTCAAAAGGGGTGATTTACAAGGGCCGAGAAAACGATATGGAGTCAAACAAAAAAAGATACGCAACCTCTACTACGGCAAGATCCTTAGAAGATACAATACCCAATACTGATATATTTTTAGGGCTTTCAGGTCCGGGAGTATTAAAACAAGATTGGGTAACGAAAATGGCAGAGAGACCTCTAATACTAGCTCTGGCGAATCCAATACCCGAGATTCTTCCAGAAGAAGTAAAAGCTGTTAGACCTGATGCTGTAATTGCAACCGGACGCTCTGATTATCCAAATCAGGTAAATAACGTTCTTTGTTTCCCCTTTATCTTCAGGGGTGCGCTAGATGTCGGAGCCACAAAAATTACAGAGGAAATGAAGCTTGCTAGTGTTCATGCAATAGCGGAATTGGCACAAGCAGAGCAATCAGAAATTGTTGCATCAGCATATGGGGATGATTCTCTGTCTTTTGGTCCTGATTATATAATTCCTACCCCTTTCGATCCGAGATTAATTACAAAAATTGCACCAGCCGTAGCAAAGGCAGCAATGGAAAGTAAAGTTGCTACTCGTCCCCTAGACAATTTTGACGCATATACTGAAAAATTAACTAACTTTGTCTACCAATCTGGCTTTCTCATGAAACCAGTTTTTACCGCAGCAAAAGCGTCAACTCGCAGAATCATATACGCGGAGGGTGAGGATGAGAGAGTCTTACGAGCAGCACAGGTGGTAGTTGATGAAACACTTGCCAAACCGATATTAGTTGGGAGGCCTGATGTAATAAAAATGAGACTAGAAAGAGCAGGACTTCGAATATCACCGGGGAAGGATTTTGAAATTGTCAACCCTGAAAGTGACCCACGCTACAAAGAAGTTTGGCAAGAATATTACCAAATAATGCGTAGAAAAGGGGTTTCTCCTGATGATGCTAAAGTCCAGGTTCGCCAATCAAACACTTTAATAGGCGCGATGCTCGTTAGGCGGGGTGAGGCTGAAGCGATGCTTTGTGGAACCTCTGGTAGGCACAAGGATCATTTAAAACAAATTTCAAATATCATCGGCTTAAAACCAGAGGCCACCACCTTTGCAGCTATGAATGTGCTCATGATGCCAAAAAGAACCTTGTTCGTTGCGGATACTTACGTCAACCAAAATCCGTCGGCAGAAGAAATTGCTGAAATCACGTTGATGGCTGCTGACATAGTCAAGCGTTTTGGATTAGCTGCGAAAATAGCGCTACTTTCACACTCTAATTTCGGTACTGATAGTTCGCCGTCAGCAAAAAAAATGGGGAAAGCACTCGATATTTTACAAGCGCATTATCCAGAACTAGAAATTGACGGAGAAATGCATGGGGATGCCGCCCTAAACGAAGAAATTCGAAATCATATTAACCCTGGCTCAAAGCTAGTAGGGGAAGCAAATTTGCTTATTATGCCAAACATCGAAGCAGCCAATATCGCGTTTAATCTTCTAAAAACAGTAGGTGGTGAGGGTATTACCATAGGTCCGATATTGCTTGGTGCAAACGCGCCCATCCACATAGTCACACCAACCACATCAGTCCGAAGAATTGTTAATATGACTGCCCTCAGCGTTGTGGATTAAGATCAACTGAGTGAGTGGCTAGAAGATACCTCATTTGGAGGATAAAACACAGTTGACCATATTTTTTTTAAGGCGTAACCTTGCCCCAAGAATGCCGCCCAACACAGGAGTGTTTTATGGTTAAATTAACTATGTCGAAGAAACAAAGTAAGTTCAGGGAAGAATATAAAAATTCCATTGCCTCATGGTATAGCGGCTGGACCCACTTACTATCAATATTTATCCCCGGTTTATTAGTCATTGGGTTTTGTTCGATACAAATTCACTCCCCAAGCGTTTGGGAAATCTCTATTCTCGTACCGCTATTCTTATTCTATAATTTTAGTGAGTGGTGGCTGCATAAAAATACCATGCATAGGCCAGTGAAAGCCCTTAAAGGTTTTCTTTTGCCAGTATTTGATCGTCATACCCACCAACATCACCAATATTTCAGCGCACGAAGAATGAGCTACGATACAAATAGAGAATGGAGAATTGTGCTCTTCCCTCCGTATGCGTTGTTGATATTTATGACTTTAACGTTACCGGGCGCCCTTGCAATTGGGTACTTCGGAACGGCGAATATGGGGTTTCTGCTAATGATGCTGACACCAATCTACTACTTGAATTATGAAATTTTTCACCTTTGCTGCCACGTCAGAGAAAACTGGTTTGTAAGAAACTGTCCTTTGATCAACACCATCAGAAGACATCATGCATCTCATCACAGTCAACAAATAATGATGGAAAAAAATATGAACCTTACCTACCCAATCGCTGATTGGTTTATGGGAACTAGCGATTTGAACTGTGGATTGCTTGGTCATTTGTTTAACGGATACAGTACTAAGCAACTTAAAAAGGAATATGCTTCTAATCAGGGAAGCGAGCTCGATGCGGTTTCAGTCTAAAATCCATTGTAATTCAGAGTCATGTGTTCTGTTACTGAGGTCTTAAAATAATGAATCAAGAGGATTGGCAATTCCCGGGAAGCTTGCAACCGGACCCTGCTAGTATGGATTTTAAACTTGACGTCTGCTTAAATTCAGTTGTGTCGCTGAGGGCTGAGATTCCTGAGGACGGTTTCACGGCTGACACCCTTGGCACGAGCAGACAAGGAAACGGTGTTTTAATCAATTCTACTGGATTGATTTTAACCATCGGCTATTTAATAACAGAGGCTGAAACAATTTGGCTATCCACTAATCAAGGCGAAAGTGTACCGGGGACAGTGGTTGCCTATGATCAAGAAACGGGTTTCGGCTTTGTGCAAGCGCTAGGCACATTAAGAAATATAGAACCAATACCGGTTGGTTCGGCAAAAAACTTGTCAATTGGCGAAGATCTACTCGTTGTAGGACATGGCGGCAGAAAACGGACCTTACGGGCCAACGTGGTTTCAAAACACTGCTTTGCGGGATATTGGGAATATTTCTTAGACGAGGCTATTTTTACATCCCCCGTGCACCCGCAATGGGGTGGAGCTGGCATTGTAAATGGTCGCGGGGAACTAGTGGCTATTGGGTCGTTATTAACTGAGGAGATTACCGCGGAGGGTGCAATGCAGACGAATATGGCAGTGCCCATCGACCTTGTTTACCCTCTACTAGAAAATCTAAAGAATGGGTTACCTACGCGAGAGCATGCCCGTCCTTGGCTTGGAATTTATGCTACCGACAATAACGGGCAAACGGTAGTCGTGGGTTTAGCAAAAAATGGACCAGCCGAAACAGCCCTTATTCAGCCAAAGGATGTCGTCCTCGAAGTCGAAGGAGAGTCTGTAAACTCTTTAGCCGACTTCCTAAAAAAGGTTTGGGCAATAGGGACAGCAGGCTCAAATATTCCTCTCAAAATTCTTAGAAACGATAAAACATTAAATCTATCGGTAAAATCAGCAGATCGAAACGATTTTCTTAAAAAACCTAGCCTTCACTGATTAGTCTAAAAATTAACGACTCGGGCATTATCCTGTGACGCAGCCGCATGGAAGTCGTTCATACCTCCGATTTTTATACGCTCATCCAAAGAGACAGAAGCAATATGCCTTACGTCCACGCACGGCCCACAAACAAGTATTTCAGAGTCTGTGTGGTTTAGGACCTCGTCAAATCTTTTTGGCGGTCCAAAAGGAATTATCTTGTTCGACGTGCCCTTGGTAGCCATATGAACGGCATCATGAAATAACATTATCATTACCCTGTCACCAGCCTGCAAGGCCGATGCAGCAAAAATAAAAGGCATTTCAGCTCGAGTCGGATCTGTTGGACCAATTGTTGCAGAAATTGCGAAATACATGTTTGCTCTCCATTAATTTTTCATTCTAAATATAATGTTACCGTTAATATCAATAATTACACCAACAATTTTTTTTTCTCTAAATATTTTCGAAACAAGCTCAACGTATTGATTGATCTGCCTCTGGTATTCCTCTTTTACCACCATGTCATCATCGAATATTTTCACCCCAGATTTAAAATCAATGACGTGAACCTCGTCAAAAAATTCCACTACTCTATCAATCCGTTTAACGCTCCCTTTCTTGTTTACCGATAACTCATTCCACGCCCTTATATAATTATTCGGATCAACATACCTTTTCATATCAGGAGACTCTATGATCACTTGAGCCGCGTTCCACAATTTTTTAAAATTGACATCTGAAACAGATGCAAGTCTTCTTTTTATTTCAAAAAAATCTCCTCCCACGTTTGGTGGGAGAAGGTGTTCGAGTATCAAATGTAGATTGGTGCCAAAGTCAGCATCTGCCAAGTTTTTATTTTTTTCTCGCTTTCCAATTTGCATATTTTGCGGCAAAGCTTCAAGTCTTTTATTGCGTTCATTCTTGTTGTCTCCATGGAAAGTTGGTGTTCTTTTTGCATTTATTTTATCGTCACTATAAGTTAAGTTGAGATGCGATACTGCCTCTGAAATTCGGTGATACCAAGAATTGATGCGTAGTTCGCCCGATCCACTAACGATTAAAACATCTCTGGCTCGAGTAAGAGCAACATACAATAATCTCTCACTCTCAATCAGATTTTGCTCATTTTCTTCTCTTTGGATATTCTCGTGACTTTTTATGAAATCCTCTTGTTTACTAGATAGTAAGAAATGGGAGGGTCTGGCGGCTGCTGGAGGCCATTTTATAAGTGGCAAATAAGCTTTACTATTATTCGCTTGTTCATTAGCATTCGCATCCAACAACCAAACAATGGGAGCCTCAAGCCCCTTCGCCCCATGTACAGTTAGAATTCTTAGAGCATCACGGCTCGATTGATCCCCAAGTTCCAGTGCCTCTTGAGGATTTTCTTTTTCTAATTGGATCAATTGGAATAGACTTTCTAGAAATTTTTGAAGGCTTGGGTACCGACCCGAATCCAGCAATAGGCTAAATTCTAAAAATTTCTCTAGGTTAGCCCCTACGATATTTCTAAATTGTATAGGCGTTGCCGCACTATACCTTTCCATGAGATTTCCCTCATGGAAAATACGATCGAGCAAGTCATGGATGGGCATGGTATCTACGAGACTAAGCCATTGCGATATTAGTTGATACGCTCTACACATTGACCGAGTGGCATGCCCCGTTTTTACGTCCCGCTCTAGGCTTTGCCACCATAGATCCACATCTTTCGATAAACTTTTGATTCTGATTAATTCTTCATCTTTTAAGGAAAATATTGGAGATTTTAGAATTATCGCTAAGTCTAAATTTCGAGTCTGATCTGCTAAAAAATTAAGTAAGGAGACCAAATCCAGAATTTCTAATGATCGAAGTAACCCTCCTCGCCAAGCACCAATAAAAGGTATTTGGGATCTAATAAGGCTCTTTTCGTACTCTTCTAAATGTATTCGATTCCTAACTAATATAAGTATATCTCTGTATCGGACTTTTCTAACTGGCTTGCTATCAGGTAGATTCCAATTTCCGACTATTTGCTGTATTTTTGTTGCAAGACACTCTGCTTCAGCTGAGCGGGAAACATCGTCATCATCAAATTCTTTTATCAAAAGTGGATTTCGCCACTTTTCCTTTTTTTTCTTTTGGTCTTTTTGTTTTTCTGCCAATGGAAGAACTTCCACTCTTCCTTGTGAATCACTCCTGAGCGATGAGTGCAAATTAAATTGCATTGAAGATTTCTGAAAAACTTCATTAATAAGTTTTACAATATCGATCGCATTTCGGCGGGTCACATCGTTTGTAAGTACGCGTGCCTTGTATTTTTCAGAAAAATACATTTTACACATATTGAAAATTCTTGAGTCTGCACCCCTGAATCGATAGACAGATTGTTTTTGGTCACCCACACCAAAAAAAATAATTGGATTCCCTCCTGTAGTTGATGACGACAGCCACGTTTGTACTATATTCCATTGTATTGGGTTTGTATCTTGCAGTTCATCAATAAGAACGTGGCTATACCGATTATCTAGTTTATATTGCACATAATCAGATTGCTCACTTTCGCTGATTAATTGAAAAGTACGCCACTCGATATCGGCATAATCCATCAAGTTATTTTCTTTTTTATATTCCTGAAATAGTTGAAGGTAAAAATTGGCACTAACTAAACCTGCACTCATAAAAATATAAGCTCTATGTTGATCAATTTTTTCCTTTTCTTTTGACAATATAAAGGCAATAGATTGATGTAGTTTTATCAGAATATGCATCTTGTGATTGCCCAGTCTTTTACGTTGTCGGGCACTGTCAATTTTTTTTAGTTCATGAGGTGATGCTTTAGTATAAAATAAAAAAAACAAAATCTGAATGGCTTGAATATTGATTTTCTTCTCTAGAATTTCCTCTACTATTTGAATATTTTTTCTGGCTGTTTTGGTATCAAACTTGGACAGAAGAAGTATATATTTTTGTAATTTCTCAATAAATCTTGTTTCATGCAAATTTTTTCTAATACTTTCATCATTAATATCCCTAATATTGTCAGCGACATTAAGTCCCTCTAACGCTGAACTTATTGGATCTTTTTTATCACCGCTATACGTCCACCATTCAATTCTTTTTGATAAAAAATTTTCTATAAGTTTTTTAGCATTACTCAATCCATAACATTTTACTAGCCATTCGAATGCTTTTTTTTCTTCAAATTTTGATGATTGTACAAGTTCCTCTTCAAATATTCGCCACACATCGCTGGTAACTAGAATATTGCCTTCTAATAAGTTATTATTAGCATTTGCGTAGCTTTGCAGGGGACCGTGCTTTAAAATATTCAAAAACCAACTATGAAAGGTACAAATTGTTATGCTTGGCCGACTGGATAATACCTCATGGAAAAGTGTCCTAGCTTTAACAACTGCTTGATCCATATGTTCTTCCTGGACCCCTCTTTCTAATAAAAAACTTCTTACATCTAAAGATGGACTAATCGCTAGAAAGCTGAGCCATTGGTATAACCTGTTTTCCATTTCTTGCGCAGCTTTTTTTGTAAAGGTAACCGCTAGAATTCGAGAAGGTGGAACATCGGCCAGCAGGATTCGAATTATTCTAGATATAAGCAACCAAGTTTTACCAGAACCTGCACATGACTCAACAACAACAGAGTTGATTGGGTTTAGTGCAATGTTTTTTTGTTCAGAATCTAACAAGTCTTCGATCACTCAAATTCAGTATGTTTTTTTTCTGCAAACTCCTCGCATTTCACAAAATTTGCATATCGCGTCACTACCATTTGCAGGCAAAGGAATCCCATCATGTAAATCTCCAAAAGTTTGGAGGAGTCGCTCAATATTCTTCTTGGCCAATTCGTTTACTTCGCTCTCTAGACCAAAGTCTTCAACATTTTTTTTATTTAAACCTACATACGAAGCTTGAGTCAAAATTTCAGACGAAAGAAAACAATAAAATAACAACTGGATGTTTTTGTCTGGTTCGTTTACATAGCTTTTTAGCTTTGGAAAAGGTGAGGTTTTATAGTCAATCACCACTTTTTGTCCGAGCTTGTTTTTATCGATTCGATCAATACGACCTCTTACCAAAAGATCAATATCTTTTTTTACTTTAATAGTTTTTTCATATACAACCTCTCCCTCGTGGTAGAACCATCCTTTATTTTCTCTTTCAATTTGCCAATCTAAATATCTATCTAGCAATTCCTCAGATTCCACTCTCCACGACATGAGAACCAAATAGGACCCAGTTACATCATCGAAATGTTTTAAAAAAATATTCCATAATATTTTTTTTGCATCTCGCGGGTCAACATTTTGTATAACCGGAACTTGGTTATGGAATTCGTAAAGCACCCTGTGAATTAATTCACCATATTTACTTTTATCCAGATGTCGTTCTCTTTTTGGCGACTCACCTAGGCCAAGAACATACCTCGCAAAATACTGAAACGGGCAATCTAATAAGCTTTGATAACTTGAATTTGAGATTTTTTTTGGAATCACTGCCTTCGGTAAAACCACCTCTCCCCTACTATCAACGACAGGGTTACAATCCAGCTGCTGTGTACTGTTTAAAAAAGTAACACTATCAACACTTCTTTCAGAGGCATCCGAAATCATTTTTTCCCCATCAATAATAATCTTTTGTAGGTTAATTATCTCAAGCATTGCTCCTAACCCATTAGGATTTCCATCTTTTTCTCTCTGCCATGTAAAAAAAATCGGCACATTCAGGCTAAATAACCATAATAAATTCTCTCCGACTCGATTCACCTTTTTTAGGTCACCTGGCAACCCTAGTTCATTACGTAAAGAATTACTCAAGATAGAGAGATCATCATATTGTCCCGGTAAATGAGATGTATCGCACCCTACCACTACAACCGCATCGAAATATCGTAGCCTTGTATTATTTAATGTTGTTAACACTACGGGACTAGTAACTTCATAATCATAAAATTGATTAGTTTCGAACTGGTTTTTTAGCCACTGCCTCCATTCACTGAGAGAAAAATTCTCAGCACTGTCTAATAGCTGTAATTTGTGGATATTTAAAAGATCAACAAGTTGGCGACCTGCTATATCTGTATTTAGACGGTCCGAAATCCCTAAAGCGTCCAAACAATGCTCAAGGCGACGTAACCATTCAGTTAAAGTTCGCTTATTACCGTTATTGAAATACATTACCAAACTCTCAATTTTAGATAGTACGAGTAAAGTATTTGCGGAAAGTTGATTTTTCTTTGCCTCTTTTACGTAATCTGCAATGCATGTTTTAGCTGAATAATCTATCGGGATATCACAAATTTCAGCATGTAAAACAGTCTTACTTATATCTGGAAAATTGAAAAATGGCGATTTCGTTACATCAAGCAAACTTGCCTTACTGAAACTATTTGAACAAATATCAAGCCAACGCAGAATTATTGTACTCGCCGATGTTGTTGAGAATAACCAACCCAACTCATCTTGCAAAAAAATATGTCGTCTTTCCAACAACGCTCTAATTCTACGTGCACTTACATTATCAAGCCCAACCAATGCTATTTTTTTTAGGTCCGTATTTATCCATCTCTCTATTTGGCGCACCACGACCGAGGCTTCCTCTTCCAAACCCTTCAAACCAGCTATTTTTACGTTTGCAAAATTTAAGAAGTTGTTTTTTTTCGAGCTATATTCACGAGATTTCAGACTTAATGTTGTTTGTGACGTTTTATCAAAAACCGAAATTATGGCTTGATGAAAAAAATTTTCATTTTCGGTAGCTCCGTCTACCCCACCACCCATTTCATAAAAATAAACCGGAAAATTTCGTGAGTATGATTGAAAAAAGGTTTGTTCACCTTGATCAAGTTCAGGTAAACCGACGGCGTAAATGGGTCCAGAAAGTTTTTTTGCTAGGCTCCTTAAACGAAGCATTTTCGCACCCGCTGCATCAACCACTCGCTCTAACGGATCAAGGTTTTCGTGCCAAAATGCCTCCCACATTTTAGAGATGAGAGTTGCTTCGTATTGAAGCGGACGTAAATTTATCTTGGCGGCTGCGCGGGCTAAATATTGCTGAAAATCGAAATCCTTTTCGTTTAAATAATCCGAATTTAGGGTTATTTCCTTAAAAAGGTGAAAGATATCGGTGGCTAAAATCCACAAATTATCTCCCCGAGTAAAATTTTCCTCTTTTAACACATTATAGATTTCGGCTATGAAAAACGAATCTGACTTTTCCGTAACTTCAATCGAGCTATTAAGGATAAGCCTCTCCAGAGTTGTAACCACGGGAAACATAAAAGTTCTTGGACAAGAATCGGCCAAAATCTGCGTAAAGTGACCGCAAGCAAAAAAGTTTGGTAATAATACAACTACTGAAGAAAGATCCGAGCCACCACCAAGTTCTTTTTGCACGAGGGCTTTCGCAACTGCAGAGAATAACTGGGACGGAGCGGCAATTTTATTTGATAAATTGCCCGAGTTCATTTAAGACATCCATATCAAGAAAATTATTCCTTAAGGTATTGTTGCTTGTTGGTAACGTTCTTCCACTGATCAGCATCTTTCGGAGCATCTTTCTTGAGGGTAATCGGCTCCCAATTTTTTGACAACCTCGCATTTATTTCGATGAACTGTTCTTGGCCTGGAGGAACCTCCTCGTCAAGAAAAATTGCATCTGCCGGGCACTCTGGAACACATAAAGTACAATCTATGCATTCTTCCGGGTCTATAACCAACATATTGGGCCCTTCCCTAAAACAATCTACTGGGCATACATCAACGCAATCGGTATATACACACTTAATACAATTTTCAGTAACCACATATGTCATCGCGTTTGAACCCCTATTAATTATCAACCATATTCGGTCGACCAATAACGACTCGAAGAATTCCGCCTTGGTCTGAATTAAACACAAATTGTATCAAAAACACAACAAAACGTAATTGGACATTTTAAATCTTATCCACATGATTAATATACAAAATGTTTGATTTGAACCGTAAAGATTTGAGTAAAATAATAGTATTTTATGTTTTTGGTATGCTTTGGTCTATTATTTGGCGTATAATACATTCATTCTGAAAATGTAAACCTTTTGTTTAGCTTACCTAAGCCACAAAATTCTAAATTGTATTTGCAAGTTAAAAGCGAGTAAATGGTAGATCACATCCACCACGTCACTGATGAAACCTTCGAACAAGAAGTAATTGGGTCGCAGACTCCAGTTCTGATCGACTATTGGGCGGAATGGTGCGGCCCCTGTAAAATGATCGCTCCGATTTTAGAGGAAGTTGCGCGGGAGTACGGGGAAAAATTGAAGGTTGCAAAACTAAATATAGACGAAAATCAAGGAACTCCGCCAAAATACGGAATAAGAGGAATTCCTACTTTGATGATTTTCAAGGAAGGGAACATTGAAGCCACCAAGGTTGGTGCTTTATCCAAATCACAGCTTACAGCATTTATAGATAGCAACATTTAACGTTAAAATTAGAATAGTCTTTAATTCTTCAATTCAAAAAAATACTGACCCTTTTTAAACTAACTCTTTCAAAAAAAGCTAGATTCGAAAAATTCTGTTTACAAATAGAACTATGAGTTATTACTTCGGCGGGAAAATCAAGTGCATCTATCCGATCTGAAAAACCTCCATGTTGCCGAGCTTGTCGAAATGGCAACCTCGAAAGAACTGGAAAATGCCAATCGTTTGCGGAAACAGGACCTTATATTCGCGCTGTTAAAAAACCAAGCTAGCAAGGGTGAGACGATACGTGGTGAAGGAACACTTGAAGTCCTTCCCGATGGATTTGGTTTTTTAAGGTCGCCTGATACTTCTTATTTGGCTGGACCAGATGATATTTATGTTAGCCCATCCCAAATCAGGCGTTTCAACTTACATACTGGCGATTCGGTAGGAGGAGAGATAAGGACGCCCAAAGAGGGAGAAAGATATTTTGCCCTTGTCAAAGTTGATCAAGTAAACAATGAAACACCAGAGGGCACAAAAAAATACAAAATACTTTTTGAAAATCTCACTCCACTTTTTCCAACTGAGCATCTCAAAATGGAAAGAGATATCAAATCTGATGAAAATCTCACCGGGCGAATCATTGACATAATAGCACCAGTTGGAAAAGGGCAGAGGGGGCTGTTGGTTGCTAGCCCCAAAAGCGGAAAAACTGTAATGCTTCAACACATGGCAAACGCTATTGCATCAAATTTTCCAGAGACGTACCTTATAGTATTGCTTATCGATGAACGACCAGAGGAAGTAACAGAAATGCAACGTTCTGTTCGTGGTGAAGTCGTATCATCAACCTTCGATGAGCCGGCGACCAGACACGTACAAGTAGCTGAGATGGTAATCGAAAAAGCCAAACGCCTAGTGGAGCACCGAAAAGATGTAGTGATCCTTTTAGACTCAATTACGCGGCTTGCTAGAGCTTATAATACGGTTGTGCCGGCCTCAGGAAAAGTTCTCACCGGAGGGGTAGATGCCAATGCACTCCAAAGACCGAAAAGATTTTTTGGTGCGGCAAGAAACATCGAGGAGGGAGGATCACTAACAATCCTAGCAACAGCGCTTATTGACACCGGATCAAGAATGGATGACGTCATCTATGAGGAATTCAAGGGTACTGGAAATATGGAAATTCACCTGGATCGTAGAATGGCTGAGAAAAGGATTTACCCATCGATAAATGTAAATCGATCTGGCACTAGACGAGAAGAATTACTCATCGAATCTGAAATACTTCAAAAAATATGGGTTTTACGTAAATTGCTTTATCCGATGGATGAATTGGAAGCTACTGAGTTTTTGCTCGATAAAATGAGAGGAACCAAAAATAACGGCGAATTCTTTGATTCAATGAGACGCGGTTAGGCTAGTCCAGATAACGAAAAACATCAACATACTTGAAAAAAATCATCGATCGATAGATAATTGCTGCTCTTTTTGCACAGGAGTTAACCCAAGTTTTTAAAAATATGAGATCGTTTTATGAAAATTAACATACATCCAGCCTACCATGAAGTTACAGTATCGTGCAGTTGCGGAAACAAATTTAAAACAAAATCAACTATGAACCAGGATATTACCGTAGAGGTCTGTTCAGTATGCCATCCATTTTATACTGGGAAACAAAAGATAGTGGATACTGCTGGCCGGGTGGAAAGATTTAATAAAAAATATGCTAATTTGGGACAAAAAAGTAGTAATCAATAGGGTCCACGAACTCTCGACATCGAATTATTTTTTTGGTGTCGGCAAATCTATTTCTCTAACGATCAATGTAGGCCTAGTCCTGAAAGCATCGAAATAATACTGCATAAAAACTGCACCGAAATGCTCCTAATTGAGAGTTTCTTTCTAGATGGTTTGGCTTAAAGCAATAATTAGACACCAAAGGTTGACTGATTGGATTTGCGAAAATCCAGGAAAAATTTGTATTTTTATCATTTTGTTTTGGACCTTCGTAGGTCAAACAGGCCATGATCCTTGGAAGCCAGATGAGGCTCATACTTTTGGAGTCACCTTAGGGATATTGAAGCAAAGCGAATGGATTGTTCCCTTACTGGCTAATGAACCATATCTCAAACATTCAATTTTAGTCTATCTGTCATCTGCACTAACTGCCATCTTAACGAAATCTTTTTTTCCTTTACACGATGGAGCCAGGCTATCTACCGGGCTTTGGATGATTGTAGTATTTCTATTTACAGCTTTTTCTGCAAAAGAGCTTTGGGGAGGAAAAAGCACGTGGCTCGCGCCATTAATTCTGGCCGGCTCGGTTGGTTTGCTAGTCCGCGGTCACCAGCTTACCCCAAACATAATATTCTTGGCTGGGGTAGCTATTTCTATCTACGGCATGGCGGTGGCTCCAAGGAGACCCATCGTCGGTGGAATAGGGATTGGTTTTGGAGTTGCTATTTCTTCTATTTCAACTGGACTTGTAGACCCTTGGATGATTATTTTGTTTATCTTGGGGATGATGCTTATATCTCCCTTATATCGAACAAAGCATTTCTTGATATCTATTGCAATAGCTTTTTTAATTGCGTTACCCCTGATTTCAATTTGGCCATTTTTTCTTTATACCACTGATCGTGTTTTATTTTTTGAATGGTTAAACGTTTATAATCTTGAGAGAATGCGGGACATATTTATCCTTTCATCCAAGGATAGGTTTTTTTACTATATTGGAATATTGCCTTGGTTCTCTTGGCCTGCTTGGCCTTTTGCCATCTGGGCATTGTGGATAGCGCGTGGACAAGGTTTTCAACGAAGAGAAATACAACTTCCGATAGTTACTTTTATATCGATCCTATTTTTTCTTACTGTCTCTGGCAAAGGACGTGAAATACTTGCATTACCGTTACTTATCCCATTATCGCTTTTGGCTTCAATAAGCTTTAAAAATATACCCCGCGGCGCCACCAACGCTTTTTATTGGTTCGGCTTAATGGTTTCAATTTTCATTGTGACCCTATGCTGGACATGCTACTCCGCAATCGAACTCCAACACCCTCGTTGGCTTGGGGATGTTTTCCTCAAGTATCAGCCATTTTACAAATCAAACCCTACTGCCCAACAAATTATCGCTGGTGCCCTTGGAACAATAGTTTGGATAGCGCTTCTTTTTAATTTAAAGAAATTTTCCGAGAGGTCGGCTATCGTTTGGACCTCAAGTATTACCATTGGCTGGTTCCTGGTTGTCGTTCTATTATTTCCGTGGATAAACAGCATAAAAACATATAGGTATATGGTCGAAGATTTAGTTCAACACATCCCTTCTAATGTAGAATGTGTCTATAGGGTTCGCATCAGAGAACCTCAGCGCGCTATGCTTGATTATTTTGGAAACTTGATAACCATACCGATAGAAAATAGATTCAAATCAGAGCGGTGTAACTTTCTATTGGCTGAGGGAGAATGGAACGCTGAACGTTACCTCATTGATAAATGGGAAAGAATCTGGGAAGGCGGCCGATTTGGCGATGAAAAAGAACGTTACTATCTTTACCGTAAAAAAAATAACGAAAGACCATAAACTTGGAAGGGAACTCAAAAAAGGATACCTTGGACATAGTCGTTAAATCAATTAGATTAGATAAATGGCTTTGGGCTGCAAGGTTTTATAAAACCCGCTCCCTATCGTCTAAAGCAGTCAGCACGGGAAAAGTTCTTTTAAACGGATTAAAGACTAAACCTTCTAGAATAGTCCATTTGCAAGATCAGTTAAAAATTAAAAAAGGTAAATTATCGTGGCTGATAATCATTGTTAGCCTTTCTGATCGGCGAGGTTCTGCAAACATAGCGGCAACTCTCTATAAAGAATCCCAGTCAAGTATTGAAAATCGACAACAAATGTCTCTCCAAATAAAACAACGAACCTCGCAACATCACATTACCAAAGGGCGACCGACAAAACGTAATCGACGGCTAATTGATTCTATAAATAATCGGTGATAGTTAGTTAAAAAAGTATAAGATCAATTATTTTCAACGCGGTTTCTAACAAGCTCACTGAGGCAGTAGTGTGAAAATACTAAAGCCATTAAAGTTGGTAAAAATAAATTCAGAACCGGTACGATATACAAACCGCTACAGCCGAGTCCCAACAAAAAAAGCGATTTTTTATTTTCCTTACTTATTTTTTCGATTTCCCCGACGGTGGCATAGTCATACAGAGCATCATAACAGTATATTTTTTGGTGGAACCACCCAGCGAAAAACCAGACTAAAAAAGGAACTAATGGACTGGCTAAAATCCATAAAGGTATTAAAGAAACCCATAACGCCAAAAATATAACAGTGGCATATACATTATTACGAACGCTACCAAAAAGTTTGTTAACACTAGTTTTTTCGATTTTTTGGTAATCCGTTTGGACTAGATGTTTTAAAACAATGGGCATCAAAAAGAATGAGGCTAAAATAGATGCAGTTAACAAAACTAGAGGAAACAAGGCAAAAATTAATATTACGGCAAATGCCGTAAACCCAAGTGGCACCCACGCCGCACTTTCATTATCCGTTAGGCCTAAAATATCGGTAAAAAAATAACCTATAACCCCATAAAAAAAATCCCATAATGTAAAACCTATTGCAAACCATATAATTACAGCGCAAGACATTGGAATAAATGAGATAAGTGCAATCTTGGGATGACAAAAACTTTTTATTGATTTTATAAACGCACTGACAATAGTAGTCATATTTTTTTGTTCTTACAAAACTTTATCCTAGAATAGACAACTTAAAATATCAACGATCCGATAACTGGAGAAAACAATGTCTAGTCCCAAGAGAGAAAAAATCTGGAACGATCTAAAAGAGCATCAAATTTTTTTAAAAACTCAGAGCATAAAGGATTTATTTCTAGACGATATATCTAGAATCAACAAATTTACCGCGGATGCCTGCGGAATTCATCTAGATTTTTCTAAGAATCTTTTCACTTCTGAGACGTTACGGCTTTTTATTAAGCTCACAGAAGCGTTACATCTAACAGACCAGACCAAAGCCCTATTTACTGGCAGGAGCATAAATATTACAGAAAAAAGGCCTGCTTTACACACCGCACTTCGTGGCAATTCCGAAAAGCAAATATTAATTGATGGAAAAAGCGTGAAAATCCAAATTAAAACGGAATTAGAAAAGATGAGAATTTTTTCGGAAACAATAAGATCTGGAAAGATAAAAAGTAGTTTTGGGAAACCATTTAAAACCATTGTAAATGTTGGAATCGGGGGTTCCGACCTTGGGCCAAGGCTTGTAATTAATGCCTTAAAGAATAACACAGGCAAAGATGAGCTAAAGGTTCACTTTATCTCAAATGTTGATGAAGAGCCTTTTGCCTCCATTCTAGATTCCATAGATATCGAAAATACGCTGTTTATAATAGCGTCAAAAACATTTTCTACCAGCGAAACCAAACAGAATGCATGGCTCATAAAAGAATTATTAACTAATAGATACAGAAAAAAAGGAATACGCCATGAATTGCAAACCTCTCAATTATATGCCGTTACTGCTAACAAAGCAGCGGCCTTAAAATTTGGAATTCCAGAGAATAATATTTTTGAAATTTGGGACTGGGTTGGCGGGCGATATTCAGTATGGTCGGCCATGGGAGTTAGCGTAGCCCTCAAAATCGGCTTTGAGAAATTTTTAGAGTTTTTAGGCGGAGGAGCGGATATGGATGAGCATTTTATTACAGCAGCGCCTGAAAAAAATATTCCACTTTTACTCAGCTTTTTAAGCGTATGGCACCGCAATTTTCAAGGATACGCTTCTCAAGCTATATTGCCCTATGCTGATTCACTATCTCTTCTCCCTCAATATCTTCAACAACTTGCCATGGAAAGTAACGGAAAAATGGTTAATAGGAATGGTGGTTTAGTAGACTACGATACCGGACCCATCATTTGGGGTGGTACCGGCACAAACTTTCAACACGCATTTGCCCAACATTTACATCAAAGCACTACAATTACCCCATGCGACTTTATCGTTTCAGCGAATTCGAAAAGCAATAATCTACACGAATTAACTAATAATAAAATTAAACACAATCAAAACATTCTTATCGCTAATTGCTTGGCTCAGTCGAAAGCACTTATGGAGGGAAGGGATATTAAATCTGTTTCAGAGAATTTGAAAAGACTTAATTTGGATAACGGCGAAACAAAAAAACTAGTCGCACATCAATTTTTCCCTGGTAGCCGACCAAGCAATACAATAATCATAAAAAACATTCAACCGCGGACACTAGGGTCTCTTATCGCGATGTACGAGCACAAAACTTTCTGTGAAGGCGTAATATGGAATATCAACTCATTTGACCAATGGGGCGTAGAATTAGGAAAAAAATTATCGGATAGTATTAGGGATCAACTCATCGATAATAACCATAATGATATTCAGGATCCCTCTACGAAAAATTTAATTAACATTATTAAGAAATACCAAAAATAAGGATAGCTATAGAAACTTCTTTTATTTTATCTAGATATTACCGCATTGGAACTCTCGTAGCTCGCCACTGGGAAATGTATCTTGTAAAATTTTTAGTGACTCTTTAGAGGGATTCTCAATCGCAGAAAATTTAACAAAAATTCGTCTTCCAACTTTTGGATCCTTATTAAGAACAATACGTTCTATTCCCGAACTTTTTAGCAAGGCTATAAAATCTCTTGCTGATGATTCTAGGGCAAAACGGCCTAAACCAATAGACCAACGCATTTTACCTGTAGAAGTGTTTGGAAATGCGACAAAACCTGCAGATCTTAATAATTCGACTTTAGCGTTCATTGCATCCAAAGATCTCTGTGGCGGTACATAAACCCACCATTTTGCCTCATCGATATCAACCTCAAATTTAAACAATGAATCGAATTTGGTCATTTGCAATGAATAACTTTCCAAATCATCTAGTGCGAACATACTCCAGACAAGACATGGATCACTTCGTTTTTCCTCTATTTTTAAATTACCGGTTACGGTTACTTGGGATTCATTCGAAATTGTTTTAGTTTCCTTCGACCATAGTGGCCGATCATTATTTTGAGTATCACTAATGATAACTACAGCCAGTACTATATTTATAAGAATAATTATACCAAGTACTAATTTCTTCATCTCAACTGACCTATTTTGAGGAGTCCGTCGATTACTAAATGTTGATGCATTACACTTTGTTCTTTAAATGCACCGGCAATACGCCTAGCATGCCCCCCACAAAAAATAACTTTGGGCTCAACACCCCTCTGACAAGTAATTTGGGAGCGCAATTCCTTTACCGCACCTAAAACCGCTATTAAAATGCCGGTTGATATCGCATCGGGCGTATTTCTCGGTAATTGAACAATTCTACCATCCGGCACGCTGAGACTCGGAACTGTTTTGGATAGAGATGATTTCATCAAGTCAAAACCCGGCAATATTATCCCGCCTAAAAATCTACCATCACTGTAAAGCGTATCAATCGTCGTGGCGGTACCCAAAGATGCGATCAAACAATCTTTTCGATAAATATTGTGTGCGCCAATCAATGACGCCCATCTGTCAGCCCCCAACTTATCGGGTTCATCATAACAGTTAGTTACCCCGCAAGAAACGCTGGTAGCTTTAATAAAAAACGGAGTTAATCCCCATAATTCGTGACAAATTTCAATCAATTGCGCTTCTACGGCGGAACCAGCAACATTTGCAATCAATAAACGATCAGGTTTATCAAGCATTTTCCAACGGAAACTTAAATTATTTATATCACTAACAGCAACATCCCCGCTCGAAACTCGTCCTGATTTAAACTGTCCCTGCCACTTAAGCCTTGAGTTTCCAGAATCAACCACCATCAATAGGTCATTACTTTTCATAGCCTTCCTCACTAATAGCTCTAAGGCTTATGTCACCAATAGTAGCCTTGATAATTTGGTTGCCATCTTTGATTAGCAAGGCACCGGTATGATCGATACCGACTACCACGCCAACTTTTTGATCACCTTCTTTGATTGATAATTGCACCTTTTTTCCTTGGTAGTGATGTAGGTTCTCCCACTCTTTTTTTAAAACCATAAAGCCTTTGTTTTCATATATATCAATCACAGAATCGATATGTTTTATAATAGTTGCTAGGATTTTATTTCTATCAACTTCCATACCATCTTGAAACAAGTCTTCAACTGATAATAACCCTTCTCGTCCACTTCTTTTTTTTTGCCTAACATTTATGCCAATACCAATTATCACCAAACTTTTTTCTTTTTCAATCTTCCCAAGTTCGATTAAAATGCCTCCTACTTTTTTTCCTAGCCGCATAATGTCGTTAGGCCACTTTAAGGAATATCCCACCCCGCCCAAATCTGAAATGGCGCGAACCATTGCCAGCCCTACTACAAGTGAAAGCGCTGAAATGGATTTTTGAGGAACAGACAAAGTTTTCATTATGGAAAAAGTTAAGGAGTCCCCGATTCCGCTTAACCATTCCCTTCCCCTTCGTCCCTTACCATGAGTTTGGATTTCAGCTACCCTAACAACTGAATGACCCACCATATGAGCATTAGGATCATATGAGAGCAAATCCGAATTAGTAGACTTCGTTTGCTCAACGACCTGAATTTTGTACGCCTTTTTGAGAACCCCTATTTGCTGGTAAATTTTACTGCTATTCAACCAGTATACTGGGTGAACCAATTTATAGCCCCGGCACTCAGAGAACCGTATGGGAAAATTAAGCCTCTCAAGCTCTTTAATAGCTTCTAAAACATTCACTGGAGGAATCTGCAGTAACGTGGAGATTTGACCAATGTTTTGAAAAGCCGACGTATTTAGCGTTTTTGCAACAGATAATAGATGTTTATTCATATTTTTAAAAAGTATTATAAAACAACACCAAAGTAACTCGGATTAATTGTAAAATAAAAATCATGTTCTCTTTCCGTTATTTTTTTGTCGCTATATCTATAATTTTCTGGACTACCACTCCAGCAAATTGCAGTGAAGTAAATGTAACAGTTTTGACTGATAAAACTACCACGACAAAGGACTCATTGATAACTGTTGGTTTCAAAATGCAAATGGCCACCGGGTGGCACACCTATTGGAAAAATCCCGGAGAGGCTGGTTATTCCACTCACGTATCATGGAAACTGCCAGAAGAGGTTATAAAGTCAGAGATGAGCTGGCCGACTCCGGAAAAGATATATGTAGGAGATTTAGTAAATTATGGATTCAAAGACGAAGTTATACTAATATCTACGATTAAAATCCCTCCCAACTATCAGTCGAATACTATACAAATCAATGCTTTAATTAAATGGTTAGCATGTAAAGAAATTTGCATCCCTGGTGAACAAAAGGTATCCAAGGAAGTAAAAGTTGGAAATACTAACGAGTGGAACCTTACTAGCGCTGAGGAATTACAAATAGCACGAGGCATGGTGCCTCAACCATTACTCAAATCATTTGCCAAATCTTGGGTAACAAAAGAGTTCCTGCATATTAGAATAGATAAAGATGCTCTGCCCATGGTGAAAAAAATAACTTTTTTCCCAGAAACGCAAAACATCGTTGCTGAGGGATCTGAAACAATCATTGAAGAGGAGGAGGCTTGGTTACTGCGTTTAGACCTCATTAAGCAATCTTCAAAAATAAACGGCACAATACATGTCGACTCGAAATTTTATGATAATTCATACAGTAAAACGATAAAAATAAATGATAGAGACATATCCAGTGCTGCACCACTGAATAATGGTAATTCAACAAATTTAACAGAGATTTGGACCGCATTAATTTTTTCATTAATTGGGGGATTTCTTTTAAACTTTATGCCATGCGTTTTCCCCGTAGTTAGCATAAAAATTCTCGGTTTTATTGAAAAAGCCAATTCTGATGTCAATGCTATACGCCTCCAAGGAGGACTATTTGCGTTAGGTATATTGATTTCCTTTTGGATTATATTTTTCATCATGGAATTTCTGCTAATCCGTAATATCGAGGTAGGCTGGGGCTTCCAGCTTCAATCACCGATTATTATTATCGGTTTGATTTTTTTATTTTTCTTCCTGGCACTCAGCTTTTTAGATACATTTTCGTTCGGATCATCGATACAAAAAGCTATAGGACCAATTGCTAGTGAAAAAAATTACGCTGGTGCTTTCCTATCAGGACTCTTAGCAACACTTGTGGCAACGCCGTGCACTGCACCACTGATGGGTTCCGCGATAGGATTTTCAATAACCCAACCAATCATCACGAGCTTTACAATTTATTCCGGAATTGGAGTTGGAATGGCACTTCCTTACTTACTTCTTTCGTATAAACCTGATTGGCTTCGATTGTTACCTAGGCCAGGAAATTGGATGCAGACGATTAAGCAAGTGTTTGCCTTTCCACTTTTTCTAACTGTAGTTTGGTTAGTTTGGGTATTAGGGCATCAAGTCGGATTAAATGGAGTTCTAAAGACTCTTATCGGACTTACTTTTTTTGGCGCCAGTCTTTTTGCGTATGGGAAAACTCAAGCAAACTCTGACACTCCACATAGAAAATCTATATATATAGTTGCAATAGTGTGTGTTGGCATATCAATTTTCGTTTCTTGGCCAAACTACTCCAAAAATAAAAATCTTGATAATACCAATCTTGTTAGCTGGGAAAAGTGGACTCCCGAGAAGGTACAATCAATTGCTAATCGTCCTATTTTCGTTGATTTCACTGCTGCATGGTGTCTAACATGTCAGTTTAATAAGAGAACGGTGCTCCGTTCTCGGGAAATTGAAGACCTATTTATTTCATATGATTTCGCACTGCTTACAGCAGACTGGACGAATCATGACCCTGAAATTTCGTTAGCATTGAAGAAATTAGGTCGACGTGGAATCCCAGTATATGTACTATATCCACCAGGCGGTGTTAAACCTATAATTCTTCCAGAAATTCTTACAAAAAAAATACTAATCAGTGCTGTTGAAGGCATGTTGCGATAGAAATACAATATAGCGGTAATTTGAGGAATTAACAAAATGTTAAACGAAATAAACAGTGGACTCATCATTCACGAAATAAAAGCTATTCCAATTTCATTCCCTATCGCAAAAAATAATCGCGTCCAACTAGGAATAGGTAATTCGATCAAAAACGATGCAGTAATCATTAAAGTTACTACAAAAAACGGAATAACGGGATGGGGTGAAGCCCATCATGGAAGATGTCCTGGCGCTATTGCGCATTTAGTAAACACTACCATAAAACTCCTAATCGAAAATAAAAATGCTAATGATATCGTTGATATTTGGCAGAAAATTTATCATAACCAAATTGCTAGCCATGGAATGGGAACTGCTGCATGCTTGGCGCTATCAGGTTTAGATCTAGCACTTTGGGATATCCGCGGCAAAGCTATCGGCTTACCTCTCTACAAGCTTTTAGGCGGTAATAAAAAAGAGGTGCCGTCTTATGCTGGTGGTATCGCCCTGGGTTACCAAGAACCTGATCAACTCGTCGAAGAAGCTAAACCTTTAATTGATTCTGGTTTTAAAGCTCTCAAGCTTCGACTTGGTCAAAATCTGAAAGCAGACGCAAGTCGATTAGAAACCGTTCGAGACTATTTTGGCGACGACATAACTTTAATGAGTGATGCAAACACGGCATACACACTAGAAGATGTGCGAAATATAATGCCTATACTAGAAAGACTAAATATTAGTTGGCTTGAAGAACCCTTCCCACCTCATGATTACAGAAGTTACCGGGAAGCAAAACACATCGGACATGTACCTTTGGCTGCAGGTGAAAACCACTATACTAGATTTGAATTTAATCGTCTCATAGAGGATAAAGTTGTTAGCCATCTTCAGCCGGATTTATCCAAATCAGGTGGATTAACAGAAGTTATGCGAATTGCTAATCTCGCGTCTTCATGGAAAATACCAATCCATCCTCACACGTCGAAAACCGCACTAAACATGGCAGCATCGATTCATTTACTTTCGTCTATTGATAATGGTGGTTTTTTTGAAGCTGACGTTTCAAAAAATAATCTTTTCCGCGATTATCTTACAAAAGAGAAACCATACCAAATCAATGATAAAGGTATGGTGACAGCATTAGATAAGCCAGGGATTGGGCTCGAGGTTGACGAAACATTTTTAACGGAACATCCTGTTATTGAGGGTTCTAGCTACGTTTAATAGTGATAATAATTAGTTGCTATGAAAAAAAAAGGTGAAACGAAAAAAATATCGGGAGAGGTTAAAAAACCAGGGATAAACTTCATCCGAAATATTATTGAGAAAGATCTCAAAACGAATGCTTTTGCCGAGAGAAAATGGACTGGTAGTCCAGCGCCAGCATCTGAGTTTACAAATTACACTAACATAGATTCCGCAAGAATTCGCACTCGTTTTCCTCCAGAACCAAACGGATATCTGCACTTGGGACATGCTAAATCCATATGCCTTAATTTTGGAGTTGCCGAAAACTACAACGGAATTTGCCATTTGAGATTTGATGACACAAACCCGATATCTGAAGATGACAAGTACGTAAAATCAATTTTAAGAAGCGTGAAGTGGCTCGGTTTCGATTGGAAGCGTCAACTATTCTTTGCCTCCGACTACTTCGAATATTTATACTCTTTTGCTATCCTTTTTATTAAAAACGGTGATGCCTTTGTAGATTCAATGAGCTTTGACGAAATAAAAAATTATCGGGGAACATTAACAACGCCAGGAACTGACAGCCCTTTCAGATCGCGATCTGTCGAGGAGAATCTTGATATATTTGAAAAAATGCGACTTGGGGAATTTAAAGATGGAAGTCATGTTTTGCGTTTAAAGATCGATATGAAATCACCAAACATTAACCTCAGAGATCCTGTGATTTACAGGATTCGCCACGAAAAACACCACAAAACCGGGGGAAAGTGGTGTATTTACCCCATGTACGATTACACGCATTGTATATCTGACGCACTTGAAAACATAACCCATTCTTTGTGCACCCTCGAATTTGAAGATCATAGGGTTCTTTATGATTGGATCTTGACTAGACTCGTAAATTACAAGATTTTGGAAGATCCTCTACCAAAACAATATGAATTTTCTCGCCTTAATCTAACTCATGTAGTGCTATCCAAAAGAAAATTAATTCAACTTGTTGATGAAAAACATGTGGATGGATGGGACGATCCCCGAATGCCGACCTTGGAGGGGGTAAAACGCAGGGGATATCCACCTGAGGGCATTAAGCTGTTTTGCGAAAAAATAGGAGTGTCAAAATCCGATTCGCTTATTGACTATACACAACTCGAAGACTCCGTCAGAGAAATCTTAGATCAATCTTGTGACAGAAGGTTTTTGATTCTTAATCCCCTGAAGCTCATCATAGAGAACTTTCCGAATGATTTGGAAGAAAGGTGTAACGCAACCAACCACCCGAAGGATTCCAAAAAAGGGGAGCGAGAAATATTGTTTACGAAGGAAATTTGGATCGAACAAACAGACTTTGAAAAAAATCCTCCCAAAGGATTTTTCCGACTATACCCTGGTAACAAAGTTAGACTCAAATACGGCTTCATTGTCGAGTGTACCGGTTATGATCAAGATGAGAATGGAAAAATACAAAAGGTTTTTTGCCGTTATTTCCCAGAATCCAAATCAGGTATATCAAAATCTAATACCGAAAAAGTTAAAGGAAATATTCATTGGTTATCATCGCGACACTCCATCAAGTGTAAAGTCAATTTGTTCGATCGACTTTTTCTCAGCGCAGACCCTCTTACAAAAAAAGATTTTTTAAAAGAATTAAATCCAAATTCAAAAACTGTCAAAACCGCTTTAGTTGAACCGAGTCTGATAAATACGCCCTTAGGAAAACAATTTCAATTTGAACGCCACGGATATTTTATTTTGGACTGCTTTGATGAGATAAATAATATGCCAATCTTCAATAGAACCGTCACACTACGCGACACCTGGGGGAAAAGGTCCAATGAAACAAAAGGGTCATAAACATTTTCTCGATATTTTAGAAACCGAAGGTATAAAATTTCTATTCGGTAATCCAGGAACTACCGAACTAGCAATAATGGAGGCATTGGGTAATCAAGATAAGATACAATATGTCCTAGGCCTTCAAGAGGCTATCGTAGTCGCGATGGCTGATGGCTATTCAAGAGCAACCGGGAAACTTGCTGCTGCGAATGTTCATGTGGCGCCAGGCTTAGGTAATGCAATGGGGTCTCTATATAATGCCAAATTTCATGGCTCTCCACTGATCCTCACCGCAGGGCAGCAAGAACAGGGACATGGATTAATGGAACCTATGTTATACGACCCATTAGTTCCAATTGCCCAGCCAATGGTAAAATGGGCTATTGAAGTTTCTAGAGTCCAAGATTTAGAACGTATCGTACGCCGAGCTGCAAAAGTTGCTCTAACTCCTCCCACAGGTCCTGTTTTTATAAGCCTTCCCGGAGACATTTTAGATGATTATGTTGATGATCCACTTCAAGAACCTACCCGTATAAACACAGCTATTCGCCCTTCAAACGATATTTTAAATAAGTTGTCGAATAAAATTCTTGCAGCAAAGAACCCGGTAATTATTGTAGGACATGAAATAGCAAGCACAAATGCGCTTGACGAGGCAGGAAGGTTTGCTACTTTAGTAGGGGCTCCAGTATGGCAACAAACTGTTCCGCATGGAGCACATTTCTCGACTGACCATGAATGCTTTCAAGGGCACTTACCTCGTATTCAGGAGAAGGTAAAACAAATTTTAGAACCGCATGATTTGTTAATTGTAGTTGGCGCAGATGTTTTAAGAATGTCAGTAATGAGCAAAGTCGATCCTCTTCCGAGGGGGATTCCAATTGTACATATTTCGGAAAGAGATTGGGAAATTGGCAAAAACTATCCGACCGAGATGGCAATTAACGCAAATGTGAAGGAAACTCTGAGAGCTCTCATACCACAAATTGAACATAATCAATGTGCAGTATCAAAAAACAATGCCAAAAAACGTGTAGAAAAATATAAAGAACACAATTGGAAACAAAATAAAATAATTTTAGCGTCTAAACTAGCGCATCATCGAAATACTAAATTTTTTCATCCTGAACGTCTAATGATGCTTATTGGCGATCACGTTTCAAAAGATGCAATAATAGTTGAAGAAGGTCTAAGTTCTACCTCTACTCTCCTCAGCTTTTTGCCCATTTGCAATTCGGATCGTTTTTTTGGTTTAGCGTCTGGGGGTATTGGATTTGCGGCTGGTGGTTCAATTGGAATTAGTCTTGCGACAGGCGCTAGACCGATAGTTGCTATTATCGGGGACGGAAGCATCATGTATTCAATTCAAGCACTTTGGACAGCAGCCCACTTAAATCTTCCGATCACATATCTAGTTCTAAACAATGAGGGATATGAAATATTAAAGCAAAGATTACAATCTTTCAGGGGAACTCAAAACTTTATTGGTATGAACCTAAATGACCCAGCAATCGATTTTACCTCTCTGGCTCAATCGATGGGAGTGCCCTCTGTGCGAGCAAACAGTGAAGAGCATATATGTCAAATATTAAAAGAGACAAGTGATAGGAAAGGGCCCTTGTTAGTTGATATTCATATGGAAATATCTACAAAAAATTGAAAAATCTAAATTAATAAAAATCGACCAAATTAACTTTTTATCGATTTATCCTTGCGGCATTTAACTTGTCTTCGATGTGACAGTTAATTCATTTATCTTTTCATTTTCCATTGCCGACAATTGAATTGTTGTAGTAGGAAAGGCAATTTCAGCTTTATGTGTGGTGATAATCTCCGAAATTTGTAAAAGCGTTTTTTCTTTTATTTCATGAAATAGCTTCCAATCAGTAGTATGGGTATGCGCATAAATAAAAAAATCAACCGATGATGGTCCAAATTCATTCATGTTAACCATCAAGGTTTGATCCGAGTCTATATCGCTGCTTTGATTCAAAAGATCTTTAATTTTACCAAGAATAATTGGCAGAACATCCACATCGTCATAACGCACTCCAATAGTTTCATATAACCGACGGTGGGTCATGCGAGATGGGTTTTCCACAGTGATAGTTGTAAAAACTGCATTTGGAATATACAGAGGCCTTTTATCAAAAGTACGTATAACCGTGCGCCTCCACCCTATATCTTCTACCGTGCCTTCTATTTCTTTTTCGGATGACCTAATCCAATCCCCGACTTTAAAAGGTTGATCCAAATACACGGTCAGTCCGCCAAAAAAATTTGCAATCATATCTCTAGCAGCCATACCTACGGCTATTCCACCAACTCCTCCAAAAGCTAATAATCCAGCTATATTTATACCCATGGTTTGCAATACCACCAGCCCTGAGGTAATTATTACAGAGGCCCTAAATAACTTACCAAACAAAGAAACCAAAGTTACATCAACACTTTGTTTCTTCGCTGCTTTATAGCTAATATATCTTGATTCGTAGCTTTTCGAAAATCTTATAGAAAACCAAGTGATGAGAACTATTATTCCAAGATCCCTAACACTACCCACAGCGTCAAAGATAGGGGATTGCGTCTTTTCCCCAACGATATAGCCCGCGAAACATATGCCTAACAGCCAAACCATCCATTTTGTCGGGCCAGTCAACGCCTCAATAAGAATATCATCAAGGATATTATCCGATAAGCTTGCTTTATGTAAAAAATGACGCAGTAGTTTATTCACTATTACAGCAGCTACCAACGTCAGTGCAACAACACAAAATACTTGGAGCACCCAAATATACTTTTCGAAAATCTCTTGAAACACCATTGAATATTTCCGTAAATTAAACAATTGAGAACCAAACTACTCTAACGAACTAGAATACATTAGACTAAGGCTTTTTAAAACCTCAGATATATCAATAAAACCCTGGGTTGTATAAAATAGCAAAGAGTTAACTATAAAAATATTGTTTTTAAATTAGGGGAGAGTTATGGCAAGTCAAGAAAATAGGGTAGCTATCGTTACCGGAGCCGGCACAGGGATTGGGGAAGCTGCAACTATCGAGCTGTATAAAGACGGCTATGACGTTGTGTTGGCTGGTCGTAGGATAGAGAAACTTAACGACGTAATTGCGAAACTATCCATTAAAAATAACAAGGCCACGGCAATTGTTTGTGATGTTTCAGATCCTAATTCTGTTTCCATGCTTTTTAAAGAAACGAAAAAAATGTTTAATCGTCTAGACGTCCTGTTCAATAACGCGGGAATTAGTTTAGGAGGGCGTATTGAAAAAATTAATATAGTCGATTGGAAAAAAGTAGTTGATATAAATCTTAATGGAATGTTTTTTTGTACTCAAGAAGCTTTCAAAATAATGAAAAACCAGAGCCCTATAGGTGGACGTATTATCAATAACGGATCAATATCCGCCCATGCTCCTAGGCCACATTCTGCGCCATATACCACCACAAAACATGCTATAACCGGCCTAACGAAAAGCACTTCTCTTGATGGGCGAGAATACAATATTGCGTGCAGCCAAATTGATATTGGTAACGCTTTAACTCCACTAGCAGCGAGAATGGCAAAAGGTGTTCCGCAAGCTGACGGATCAATAAAAGCAGAAGCAATGATGGACGCCAAGAAGGTCGGTGAAGCCATATTACAAATGGCAAATCTACCGCTAGATACTAATATTCAATTTATGACTATAATGGCCACAAAAATGCCCTACATAGGGCGCGGTTAATTTTTTTATGCCTTTATAGATTTAAAACGGATTCTTGTCGGTCGCACAAAGTCTTCTCCAAGTCGCTTGAGTTTGTCGGCTTCATACTCTTGATAGTTGCCTTCAAAAAAAGTGACCTCTGAATTGCCTTCGAATGCTAGTAAGTGCGTGCATATCCTATCTAAAAACCATCTATCATGCGAAGTCACTAAGATACTACCCGCAAATTCAAGAAGAGCATCTTCGAGCGCCCTTAGGGTTTCCACGTCAAGATCATTCGAAGGCTCGTCTAAAAGAAGAACATTAGCTCCTTTTGCCAGAGTAATCGCCAAGTGTACTCGTCCCTTCTCTCCACCCGATAAATTCGCGACCAATTTTTGTTGGTCTGCTCCCTTAAAATTAAAGCGGCTGACATAAGCCCGCGATGACATTTCAAACTTTCCAACTTTTAACAAATCTTGTCCGTTTGAAATAACCTCCCAAACACTTTTTTTTGGATTTAGAATGTCACGACTTTGGTCAACATAAGCCATTTTTACTGTCGGGCCTATTTTTATTTCCCCGGCATCGGGTGAATCTTCCCCAGTGATCAAGCGAAACAAAGTTGTTTTGCCAGCGCCGTTCGAACCAATTACGCCGACAATAGCTCCTGGTGGAATAGTAAAATTAACTTGATCAAAAATAAATTTACCGTTGTAGCTTTTCGAAATATTGTTTAATTGGATGACATTATTACCTAATCGCTCAGCAACGGGTATAAAAATTTCTTGAGTTTCGTTTCTTTTTTGATATTCGTGGGACGAGAGCTCCTCAAATCGACTAATTCGGGCTTTACTTTTGCCCCGACGAGCCTTCGGATTTTCCCTTAGCCACTCTAGTTCTTTTTTTATAGTTTTGCTTCTAGCCGACTCTCGTTTTTCCTCTACAGATAAACGCTGATTCTTTTGATTTAACCAAGAGGAATAATTTCCTTTCCAAGGAATTCCTTGCCCGCGGTCTAATTCTAAAATCCACTCAGCAACATTATCTAAAAAATAACGATCATGGGTAATAGCCACTACTGTGCCACGGAAGCGATGCAAAAACTGCTCTAACCAATCAACACTTTCTGCGTCTAAATGATTTGTTGGTTCATCTAACAAAAGCATGTCGGGAGACGATAGCAGCAACCTACACAGTGCGACACGTCTTTTCTCACCCCCCGATAGATTTTCAATATGTGTATCCCAATTTGGTAATCTTAAGGCCTCTCCGGCCACTTCCAACTGGTCTTCAACATCTAAACCTGCTGAGTTTAAAATTTCCTCTAACTTTGCTTGCTCTTCTGCCAATTCATCAAAATTAGCATCTGGCTCTCCGTAAGCCTGATATATCCACTCTAGTTTTTTTTTCGCCTCAAAAATTTCGAATAAACCCTCTTTTACTGTCTCTTTAACAGTTTTACCCAAATCTAAGTTTGGTTCCTGTGAGAAATGTCCTACTCTCAAGTTGGTCATTGGTTTTGCTTCACCTTCAAACTCCCTCTCAATACCTGCCATTATATTAAGAAGAGTCGATTTGCCAGACCCATTAATACCAAGAACGCCTATTTTAGCTCCCGGAAAAAACGACAAACTTATATCTTTAAGAATAGCTTTTTTGGGGGAAACTATTTTACCAACCCGATTCATAGTATAAACGTATTGGGCCATTTGTTTTTTCTCTCCTGTGTTTTCTATGCCACCCTAAGGGATTGTTTTACCCGCTAATTCATACTCGAGTATCAAGTTTTTTACCAATTCATTGGTACCTAATACTGACTGAATATTCCCGACTCCTTGCCCCGCTCCCCAAATATCTTTCCACGTCTTTAGCCTTTTTCTTTTTTCCCCAAAATCCATCAAACTTTTATCTCCTGTCATGACATCTTTGGGATCAAGACCGGCGGCGATAATGCTTTTGAGTAGATAATTTCCATTGACCCCGGTAAAAAAAGGCGTATACAAAATATCTTTCGCATCGCTATCAACAATCATTTTTTTATATGCATCCACTGCTCTTGCCTCTTTGGTGGCTATAAATCTAGTCCCCATATATGCAAAATCAGCGCCCAACGCCTTACACGCTAAAATGCCGGCCCCATCAGTGATCGCTCCTGAAAGTGCAATCGGTCCATTAAAAAATCTTCTTACCTCTCTCACGAAGGCAAAAGGATTTAGGGTTCCCGCATGCCCTCCTGCCCCCGCCCCTACTAAAATAAGGCCATCAACACCTGCATCTATTGCTTTTTTAGCATGCTTGATAGAAATTACATCATGAAACACCAAGCCACCGTAGCTATGAGTCTCTCTAACAATTGCTCCGGGCTCACTCAGGCTTGTAATAATGATTGGCACTTCATGCTTGACGCAAGCCTCCATATCTTGCTTCAACCTTTTATTCGAAGCATGAATTATCTGGTTAACGGCGAACGGCGCTACTTTTATTTCCGGTTTTTCCTTTTTAAACTCTTCGAGACTTCTCTTTATTTTTAATAACCAAAGGTCAAGCTCTTCAGCCGGTCGAGCATTTAACGCGGGAAATGAGCCTATAATACCGGCTTTGCACTGAGCCACCACCAAATCGGGATTACCAATAATAAAAAGTGGCGCTCCGATAACCGGAAGAGCTAAATTTTCTTTTAATTTCTTAGCAAGAGACACGCTAAACCTTATTTAGTGCCAAATGATAGCCGGAAAACCTACGCAAAAGCTGCTTCCATTGCCTTACGGCACTTTACCGCGGTGTTGGTCTCATCGATAACAACATCCTCCCAACGGATAATCTCGCCAATTCCAACCGAGTTCTTTAGCTTCCAACCTTGCGCGAGACCCAGTGGAAGCGCGTTAATACTAATCGACTCTTTGGCTGGGGAAAGTTGCCCCACAACGGTGTAGCCTCCTTCACCGTCTAATATTTCCCCTGCCTTTAAATTTCTTTTAGCCTCCGCCACCACATCGGCATTAAAATATGTAGCACACCCTGTAGATTCATTTCGAATTCCTATCGAAGCCACCGAAATTCCCACCTCAAGCCCAATCAAGTGCCATCTTTTATACATACAGCCATATCGACCTGACGAGTCAGTAAGGGTATGATATTCCCCAAAACAACGTTTTACATATTCCGATCCGCTGTCGAATACAACCCAAACCCCTTGGCGAATATGGTAGGGAATTTCCGTTCCGTCAGGCCTTAGCGATGAAATAACTTCAACCTGTCCATCATGGGAAAGCATTCCTCCTTCAGATTTTAACCGCATCAAGTTAGGAATATCCTCAACGCTACCCGAAGGGAAAACCAGCCCTCCTGCAGCCGGTCTCAAATCTGAAGCGTTACAAACAGCCGTGCTTTCTATTGCCGGTTTCGAGCCATCTAGAAAAGAATTAAACATTTTCGGGTTCAGTCCACCCAGCTTGGCATCTTCCTCCGTTACTCCCCAGTGATCCCAAACTGTCTCCGGTGTAGATTGCTTGTACTGCGGAAGCCACTTATGTCCCCTACCCGCTGCCTTTACATTAAAGCCCGAGGCTCTTGCCCAATCTACCAATTCACATATAAGGGCGGGTTGATCACCATAGGCCAAGCTATAAACCACCCCGGCAGTGTCTGCCTTCTGCTTGAGTAGAGGACCACAGAACACATCCGCCTCAACAGTAACCATTACGATATGTTTACCATGCTCTATCGCCTCTAATACGTGGCTGACTGCAGCCATAGGACTCCCGGTCGCCTCGATTATAATATCTATATCGGGATGTTGAACTAATTGCTCCCAATTATCTCCAACAAAGGTACTTCTCTTAGAAATCGCGTCATCAAGACTCACTGCATCATACTGTTGCTCCGGCCAACCCACTTTACTAAGGTTATTCCTGGCGTTATCAGGTAATAAATCAGCTATTCCTGCTAAATGAATCCCTGGTGTTTTTGGGATTTGAGCAAGATACATTGTCGCAAACTTACCGGCCCCGATTAATCCGACCCTAATCGCTTTGTCACTTTCATCCAACTGGGATAACTTACGGTATAAATTCAATTTTCCTCCGATTAGGTTAAAACGGTGTTATCTTCCAAAGCCCAAGGAGTGGGAACCTCAACACTCCCATCCAAAAGGCAGTCATCTTTCAAACACTCTATTGCCTTAAAATCCCTGTGGGCTCTGTATTCGGCCCTCTTGTATTGTCTGATGTGGTTCGTAACAGCGCAAAGACTAAGGTAGACAGTTTTTCTATGCCAAGGAGAAAGATTAGGGCTAGAGCAGTGCACCATACATCCATGAAAAACAACTGCCGTGCCCGCTTTTCCTTTCGGCGCAACGATTCCGCCACGTTCGACGAGCTTTGTAACGGTCGCTTCGTCGCAGCACCAAAGCGGATAATTAGTCGTAGAGGTATCATGAAAGGCGTCAAGTACACCTTTTTTATGACTACCCGGTATAAACATTAATGGACCGTTGAATTCATTAACCTCATCCAGAAATATTGCAATATTCATCGCCCGAGCCTCTGGCATATCATCATCATTTTTCCAGGTAGCGTAATCCTGATGCCACTGCCAAACCTCTCCTTTGAAAGCCGCCTTGCCGTTTATTTTAAATTGGTGCATGTAAACTTGTTCATTTAAAATCTGCACAACGGGGCCAACCAGCCTAGGATGTTTTGCCAGCTTGGCATAAGTTTTATTGTAAAGATGTGTTCCAAAAGCTGTTCTAACTTCTTCACTATTTTTTTCACGAGTAACTTCGGGCCGGTTCTCCTTGTATATTGAAGGCACCTCAGCATTTAGGATTTTTATCTCCTCTGTAGAAAAAAGATCCGGGAGTATCAGATATCCGTCGCGATCGAAAGTCTCTAACTGCTCTCTAGTTAATTTCATTTGTTATTTCACTCCCCTCTTCATGGTGGTTTCACCTACCCCTAAAACCATTTTAGATATAAAATATGTGGAGAGCAACTTGATTTTGTATAAATCGGAGCAACCTCGCTGGGTATCACGTCTTTTAAATATTTTTTGCAATAATGAAATCTACAAACACCACATTTTTAAAAAATTATGAAGTATCTGAATATCTTATTACTGATGTACAGTTAGATGTAAGCATTTCTGAAAATGATACCACCGTAGCAGCAAAACTAAAAATTAAAGCAAATCCAGATCACCCAAAACCTTCGGGAACTATTTTCCTCAACGGCTCGCAATTAACTTTAGTCAGTGTTGCAATAGATAATAGTCTTTTAGCCAATGATAAATATCAACTCAAAGATGACATATTAATAATTCCAGAAATTCCCGAATCTTTCGTCCTTACGACTATAGTAAAAATAAACCCTCATTCAAACTCCTCTCTTTCGGGTCTCTACGTTTCAAAAAATGGATACTTCACGCAATGTGAGGCAGAAGGTTTTCGTCGTATTACGTATTTTCTAGATCGACCCGACATCATGGCGATATTTACAACTAAGATTACTGCAAATAAAAATGATTATCCCACTTTGCTTTCAAATGGGAATCTCGTTAAATCAGGGGAAGAGGGGGATAATCACTGGGTTATTTGGAAAGACCCTTTCCCAAAGCCTTGTTATCTTTTTGCCATGGTCGCCGCCAATTTGAGCGTTCTTGCGGATACCTTCATTACTCTGTCTGGTCGATTAATAAAATTAAATATTTACGTGCCACACGGCCAAAAAAATAGGTGTCAATTTGCAATGAACGCTCTTAAAAATGCAATGAAATGGGATGAAAATAATTTCGGGTTAGAAATAGACCTAGACCAATACGCAATTGTCGCGGTAGACGATTTCAACATGGGCGCGATGGAGAATAAGGGGTTAAATATTTTTAACTCAAAATATATTTTAGCCGATCCGGGGACATCAACCGATAAGGACTACATGTTTATAGATAGGGTTGTTGCTCATGAATATTTTCATAATTGGACCGGAAATAGAGTAACGTGTCGAGATTGGTTTCAGCTTTCTTTGAAAGAAGGCTTGACTGTATTTCGTGATCAGGAATACGGAGCGGATACTTATTCACGTTCTACCCAACGAATTCAAGAAGTACGAAATCTTCGTAATATTCAATTCCCCGAAGACGCTAGCGCCATGGCGCACGCGGTAAGACCGCAATCCTATGAAGAAATAAATAACTTTTATACTGCAACCGTTTACGAGAAAGGAGCAGAAATCGTCCGAATGATCTACAGCCTGTTGGGTAAAGAACAATTTGCCGAAGGAATGAATTTATATTTCGAAAGATATGATGGAACTGCAGCTACTACAGATGATTTTGTGTCAGCTATGCAAGACGCCTCGAATTATGACTTATCTCAATTCAAGTTGTGGTATGACCGGCCCGGCACACCAAAATTAACTGCGAGCGGCACTTATAACCAAGCTCTTCAAACCTATGAATTAGTCTTAGAGCAATCCCTTACTGGGTTCGATTTTACTAAAGAGAAACCCTTGCATATTCCTGTGGCTGTCGGCTTAATTGGCCCTCAAGGGAAGGATTTAAACACACAACTAGAAAACAATCCAGAAAATAAAAAAACACATCTAATATCATTAAAAAAGCAACGACAGAGTTATATGTTTAACAATGTTACCGAAAAGCCGGTACCTTCGATCCTCAGAGGATTTTCGGCGCCTGTTGTTTTAGAATATTCCAAAGATCCAATTTCTCTTACGCATCAGATGGCCTATGACTCGGACAGTTTTAATCGATGGGAGGCCTGCCAGGCGTTAACAATGCAAGTACTTCTAAAAAATATTCATCGTATCCAAGCTCGCACATTACCGGAGTATCCCGTTTATTACATCAGTGCCATAAAACAATTGCTCGAATCAAGTAGAAAAGACCCTTCTTTCCTTGCTGAAGTTATAACTTTACCTTCAGAAAATTTTCTAGCCGAGCAAGTTAACGTCGTAGACCCTGAATCGATTCATAATGCTCGCGTAAATTTGAGTAAACATATCGCAACAGTTTTTCGAAATCTCATGCTTGAAATCTACACTGAAACTTCAATTGTCCAGCCGTACAGTCCTGATGCAGTTTCTGCAGGAAAAAGGGCTCTTAAAAATATATGTTTACAATACCTTATGGAGTTAGAGGAGGATGACATAAAATTAATGTGTATTGATCAATTTAAAAATGCCGACAATATGACAGATCGGTTATCATCCCTCATTTCTATACTCAACAACGATACTCAAAAAAAAGAATGGGCGTTACAACACTACTACAGTCAATGGAAAAATGATCCATCAGCGATCGACAAATGGTTCTCTGTCCAGGCTAATAGCAGGGCTATTGATACTCTAAAAATAGTAAAGTCGCTAACTCAACATAAAGCTTTTGATTACTCAAACCCTAATAAAGTTTACGCCCTAATTAGAAGTTTTGGCGTCAACCACTTACGATTTCACGATAAAAACGGCGAAGGTTATAATTTTCTTGCCGATCAGATAATAAAACTAGATGCCATTAATCCCCAAGTTGCGGCGAGAATTAGCAGATCTTACGATAGATGTAAAAGGCTGGATCATGATCGATGGTCGTTAGCTAGTCAGGCGTTGACAAAAATAAACAGCGTCGCATCTTTATCGAAAGATACCAAAGAAGTAATTTCAAAAATTCTTCACTAAAACATGAGACTTTTAATAGAAAACAACGAAACTATTATTTTACATAACCCTCGGTGTTCAAAAAGCAGAAACGCCCTAGAACTTCTTAGGATCAATGATATTGAGCCTTTAATAATAGAATATTTAAAAAACCCATTGTCTATACAAGAAATAGAAAAATTACTACAACTTCTTAACGCACATCCGGTAGATATAATTCGTAAAAACGAAAGTTTTTACAAAGAAAACTTAAAACACTTGACACTTGAAAGAGACCAACTGCTCCGGGCATTAGCAGAGAATCCGATTCTAATAGAAAGACCAATCTGTATTCGAGGCAAACGAGCTGTCCTAGGAAGACCACCAGAAAAAGTATTAGATTTAATTTAAGCCAACTTATCGGTCAATTCTCACAACAGTTCGATGGATTTTTGTTGTGCTGATCGCGACCCTGAAATCGGTTTATTATCCGGGTGATGATATGTAAAAACAACGGAATACTTTGTAACGTCAGAACTATTTCTACCCGCAGAATGTAATAACTTAGAATGAAATATCAATAAATCTCCTGTGCGGAGTGATACAGATACTTTTTTTCTTATCAACTCTTCATTTGACTTTAATTTCGCTTTAAAAAAATCTTTTTCATCAAATGCCCGAGGATGAAAATTCATCTTATGCGATTGAGGAATTAAACTAAGACTACCGTTTGAGTAACTTTCGCTTCCAAGAGCGAGCCAAGCGGTAACTAGCTCTGGTTTAACAAAGTCCCAATACCTAATATCGCGGTGCCAGCCAGTCAAACTAGAGAAATTGGGTTGCTTAGTCATAATACAATTATGGTGAGATTTAGTTAACATAAATTTAGAAGAGTTAATTATTTGGCCAATAATATTCCTCATGGTATTGGATGACGCCCAATCTGAAAAAATAGGATCTCTATCATATGCATTTAATAATCTGCGAATAGTTTTACTGCCATTTGAGGATGCTTTTTTGGGAGCCCCGGGATAGCCAACATCCATTTCAAGTTCATAGGGTCTATTTCTACTTGTTAAATGGGAAGACGCCACCATCATCATACGGGAGCAGGTTTTGACATCGAGGGCATCCCGGATGATTAGAAAACCTTGTTCCTCAAACTTAATTTTATCTCTGATGTTGATTCTTAAGGTACCCCTTTTTACTCATTATACGCCGTAGCTAAAGATAAGAGTCCATCGACAAGTTTAGGTTCAAACCATGTAGATTTCGGAGGCATAATTCGATTAGCATCTGCGACAGCGATTAAATCCTCAATTTTCGTCGGAAATAAGGAGAATCCGCATGCCATTTCCCCCGAATCAACCCTTTTCGTCAAACCTACCGCCCCTCTGGTACCACCAACGAAATCTATTCGATCATCATTACGTATATCATGAATATCAAGAATAGGATTCAACAAATACTTTGATAGAATATTTACATCCAGATTATCTTCCTTATCACTCCCTAGGTTAATTTGAGGCTTCAGGGAAAATTCATACCATGAATTTGCAACATAAAATCCGAAGGTTTTGGGTTTTTTAGGTAAAACCGGTTGTTGTTTAGATGTTATAAAAAAATATTTGCTAGCTTTTTTTAAAAATATTCTCGGGGTATAGCCATTCAGGTCGCAAACAACTCGATTGTATGGGAGAATTTGCAACTGGTTAAAAGGAAAAGCCACACCTAAAAAGCATTTTTTTGACCGATTTTTAGCCGATTTACAGCTCGCTTTCGCAACAATAGCGGCGGCAGCCGAGCGATGATGCCCATCAGCAATGTACAAAACCGACAGTTCTCGAAAGGTGCTTGAAATTTGCTGAATCAAGTGTTCCTCTGAAACTTTCCAGACCTTGTGCGTAACACCTTCACTATCGCCTACTTCGACTATTGTCTTTGTTTTTACTACCTGAGCGACTATATTTTCAATTCGATCATTACGCCGATGTGCAAGCATCACGGGACCTGTTTGAGCACCGAGTACTTCAATATGTTTGGCGCGATCTTGCTCTTTTTTTGGACGAGTCAATTCGTGTTTTTTTACTAAGCCATCCTGATAAGCATCAACCGAGAACCCACCCGCAATACCCGTAAAAGTCTTTTCTCCTTTGAGCATTCTCCAAACATAATAGCTAGGCTCTCTTTCAGCGATAAGAATACCCTTTTCCAGAAGAGAGGAATAGTTTTCTGCTGCTTTTGCATAAACCACTTTCGAATACGCATCTACGTCATCAGCAAAATCTACCTCTGCTCTAGAAACTCGAAGAAAACTTTTAGGATTATCCTTTACTACCTGTCTAGCTTGATCGAGGCCTATTACATCGTAGGGGGGAGATATTACGTCAGCTGCGAAATCATTTTTTGCTCTTATCGCCGCAAAAGGTCTGACCAACCAATCCGTATCACTCCCGTCATGAACCAACTTTGGCTCCCATCCCCCAGATTACAGAATCTCTTTTCCGGTTGCTTATGTAAATATTTTAGCTCAGATGATTAGAAACTAACTTCGTCATTTCAAACATTGATACTTGTTTTTTTCCGTCAAATACCGCAATTAATTTATCATCAGCGTTTATCATTCTTTTATTCGCAGGATCTTGAAGGTTATTTTCCTTGATATAAGACCAAAGTTTTTTAGTTACCTCAGTTCGTGGTAAAGGATCGTTTCCGACCACAGCCCCTAAGGCAGCATCAGGGTTCATAGGCTTCATAAAAGCCGCGTTGGGCTTACGTTTTTTCTCTGTCATTATTTTTCCCCTACTACTCTACGTTTCTTGCGTTAAAAAATTACCGCCTTTTTGCACTTCCTCTCCTCTTGGCAGTGCTACGCTTCTTGGCAGTTGTGCGTTTGGCAGTGCTACCCTTCTTCGCAGTTGTACGTTTGGCAGTGCTACGCTTTTTGGCTGCCGTACGCTTCTTGGCCGTACTGCGCTTCTTGACTGCTGTGCGCTTGGCGGTGGTTCGCTTCTTGGCTGCCGTGCGCTTGGCGGTGGTACGCTTTTTGGCTGCCGTGCGCTTGG
>MDTB01005845.1_pt1 | contig 41901 bp, 38 predicted proteins | sample 811161 | NCBI WGS metagenome assembly MDTB01 (sample SAMN05326650, study PRJNA326480) | marine metagenome | isolation source: seawater | place: Mediterranean Sea | collected 2009 | reverse complement strand
TTGTTGTTCATGGTGGTGGCCCGAGAATTGAGAGGAAGCTTAAAAAAGAAAATATTAAGACAAAATTTATAAATGGATTAAGAGTAACAGATAAAAAGGTTATCAATATTGTTGAGGAAGTTCTTATAGATTTTAATAACGATATTGTAAATTCTTTAAAAAAAAAAGGTTCGAAGGCAGTTTCAGTTAATACAAAAATAAACAATGTTATAAGTATAATTCCAGATAAAGAAGAGCTTGGATACGTTGGAATTCCGGAAAAAATTGATTTAGATATCATAAAAAACATGCTCCAAAAAAAACAAATTCCTGTAGTGGCGCCACTTGGACTTAACTCAAAAAAAGAAACTTACAATATTAATGGTGATACTGCGGCTAGTGCTATAGCTAAAAAGTTTAAGTCTAGAAGACTTTTATTAATGACAAATGTGGAAGGAGTATACGATGATAGAAAAAATTTAATATCTGAAATCAAACCTTTTGATATAGAAAATTTGGTAAAATTAAAAATTGTTCAAGGTGGTATGATACCTAAAATACAAAATTGTATAGATGCTGTTGAAAATGGTGTTAGAGGCGTGGTAATTCTTGATGGTAGAAAACCTCATTCTATTCTTGATGAAATATTTTCTGATAAAGGATCGGGAACTTTAATAAGAAAATGAAAGATCTTAGAAATATTAAATTTTGGCTTTTTGACTTAGATAATACTTTATATGAGGGTGCTACAAAGGTATTTGATCAAATAGATAAAAAAATGACAGAATATATTTCAAAAAAGTTAAATCTTAATAAAGAGGAAGCAAGAAAAATTCAAAAAAGTTATTTTATGGAACATGACACTACTTTAAATGGTATGATTAAAAATCACAAGATTAATGCCAACGAATTTTTAGAATTTGTTCACAACATTGATTTAAGCTTCTTAAATGAGGATAAGCAACTAGACGAGCAAATTTCAAAAATTAAAGGTAAAAAGATTATTTTTACGAATGGGTCAGAAGCTCACGCAAAAAATGTTACCAGAAAGCTTGGAATTGAAAGACATTTTGACCATATCTTTGATATTAAAAGTGCAAATTTTATACCCAAACCGTCTTTGGAAGCTTATAAAAAGATTATAGAAAAATACAAAATTGAGCCACAATATAGTATATTCATTGAGGATATAGCTCGTAATTTAAAACCTGCTCATGATTTGGGTATGAAAACAGCATGGATAGTTAATGATGAGCCTTGGGCTGCTAAATTTTCGGACTCTGATTTTATAAACTATAAAATAAATAAATTGTCTGAATTTTTAAAGGAGGTAAATGAAAATAGATGAAATAAAAAAAATAATTGAAGACTCATTTGAAAATAGAAACAATATTTCTGATTCCTCAGATAAAAAAATTATTGCTGCCATTAATGAAACTATTGAACTTACCGATAAAGGGGAAGTAAGAGTGGCAGAGAAAAAAAATAATAACTGGTCAGTAAATCAATGGGTAAAAAAAGCTATTTTACTGAGTTTTAGAACAAATAAAATGCAAATGTCGAAAGGCCCTTATACAACATGGTATGATAAAGTCCCTGGAAAATCAGTCACTTGGAATGAAGGTGATTGGAAAAAAGCAGGGTACCGCCATGTTCCTAATGGTGTAGTAAGAAAGGGTTCGTTCATTGCAAAAAATGTTGTATTGATGCCTTGCTTTGTAAATTTAGGAGCTTATGTCGATGAAGGTACTATGATAGATACTTGGGCTTCGGTTGGATCTTGCGCTCAAATTGGAAAAAATTGTCATGTCTCTGGTGGAGCTGGTATTGGAGGAGTGTTAGAGCCTCTTCAAGCTGGACCAGTAATCATAGAAGATAATTGTTTTATAGGTGCGAGATCAGAAATAGCGGAAGGTGTAATTGTAGAAGAGGGAGCAGTAATTTCAATGGGTGTTTATATTGGAGCGTCTACAAAAATTGTTGATCGAACATCAGGAGAAATTACATACGGAAAAGTTCCAGCATATTCAGTAGTTGTTCCTGGAAGTATATCTAGCAAAAAGAATCCTGATGGTCCTAGTTTATACTGTGCAGTAATTGTCAAAAAAGTGGATGAAAAAACTAGAAGTAAAACATCAATCAACGATCTATTGAGAGACTAAATGAGAAAAATTGATGAGCTAACTTTATCTAAAGATTTAATTTCTTTTCCAAGTATTACGCCAATTGATGCTGGTGCAATAAAATATTTAGCTAAAAAATTAAAATCACTTGGATTTAAATGCAAAATATTAGAGTTTAAAAAAGGTAAAGGAAAACCTATTAAAAATTTATACGCAAAAATTGGAAATAAAAAACCAAATTTATGTTATGCTGGACATACTGACGTTGTTCCTCCTGGAAATTTTAAAGATTGGACAATAAATCCGTTCAAACCAAAAGTAAAAAAAGGATACTTAATTGGTAGAGGTGCTAATGATATGAAAAGTTCAATTGCTTGTTTCATATCTGCAGTAAGTAATTATTTAAGTAAAAATAAAAATTTTAATGGCTCTATTAGTTTATTAATTACAGGAGATGAAGAAGGATACGCAACAAATGGCACCAAAAGTGTTGTTGAATATTTAAAAAAAAAGGGAGAGAAAATTAATTTTTGCATTGTAGGAGAGCCAACTAATCCGAAGAGATTAGGAGAAATGATAAAAATTGGAAGAAGAGGAAGTCTTACAGCTAAGTTGGAGATATTTGGTATGCAAGGTCATATCGCTTATCCTCATCTTTCTAATAATCCTATAAATACATTAGTAAAAATATGTTATGAACTTAAGAAAAAAAAATTAGATAAAGGTAACAAAAATTTTCAGCCATCAAATTTAGAATTTACTGGCATATACGTTGATAATAAAGCTCACAATGTCATTCCTGCTGCAGCTAAAACCCAATTTAATGTGAGATATAACAATCTTCAAACTTCTTCTAGGTTGAAGAAAAGAATCAATAGTGTGATAAAAAAAATTTCAAAAAGAAACAAGTGTAGATATAAGATTAATTACATGGAAAACGGTGAAGCATTTTTAACAAAACCTGGAAAAAATATTTTTTTAGCAAAAAAAATAATTAAAGAAGTTACTAAAATAAACCCGATATTTTCAACAACTGGTGGAACATCTGACGCTCGATTTATAAAAAGGATAGCACCGTGTCTTGAGTTCGGGTTGGTGAATAAAACTATGCACAAAGTTGATGAGTGTGTCTCTCTGAAAGATTTAAAAAATTTGAAAAAAATATATTACAATTTTTTAAACGAGTATTTTAAGTGAAAACTGGTTTTATATTTTCTAAAAATTCACTAAATCATAATACTGGTGATGGACACCCAGAAAATAGATATAGGATACAATCTATATTAGAAAGATTAAGAAAAAAAAATTTTTCTAATATTAAATGGTGTGCACCAAAAAAATTTGATGAGTCTTATTTAGAAAAAACCCATAGCAGTCTCTATGTTGATGAAGTTAAAAAAGCTTTTCCTAGTAAGGGACAAATTTTTTTAGATAGTGATACCGTCATTTCTCCTGGTAGTAAAAATGCTTCCTATGATGCTGTTTCCTCTATTATTTCTGCTATAGATGAAGTTAAAAATGAAAAATTAAAAAATGCATTTTGTGCAGTTCGACCTCCCGGGCACCATGCTGAATATGATAAAGCCATGGGGTTTTGTATTTTTAATAATGTTGCGGTAGGAGCTAATTATTTAATTGATAAGTATAAATTAAGTAGGGTTGCAATAATTGATTTTGATGTTCACCATGGTAATGGAACTCAAAATATTTTTTACTCTAATAAAAAAGTTCTATATATATCTACTCATCAATATCCGCATTTTCCTGGCACTGGCGCTAGTCATGAGAAAGGATCTCATAACAATATATTTAATATACCTTTGCAAGCAGGTACTAACTCAAGCGAGTACCTTGATGCATATGAGAATGTACTTAAAAAATTAAATGAATTTAGGCCAGAATTTATACTTTTTTCAGCAGGGTTTGATGCCCACAAAGACGATCCTCTATCAAATATTAATTTAAAATCTAATGATTATTTTGAGATAACAAAAAGAACATTGATAGCCTCTAAAGATTATTGTAAGGGAAATATAGTATCTATTTTAGAGGGCGGTTATAACTTAAATGCACTCGCAGAAAGCACAGAGGAACACATAAAAGCTTTGATAGACTTTTAAGATGAAGAAACTTTATAAAATAAAAAAATCTAATATAGATAATAGAGGTCTTTATGCCTCTAAAAATATAAAAAATGGAAAGAGAATAATTGAATATAAGGGAAAAATTGTTACTGCAAAAAAAGTTGAGAAGGATCCAAAATTTGATAATGAAAAAGCTATATATCTTTTTAGATTAAATAAAAGATATGATTTAGATGGTGATTTTAAATTTAATACAGCTAGATTGATTAATCATTCATGTAATCCAAACTGTGAAGTTTCTGGCTCGGGTCTTAAAGTTTGGGTATACGCTATTAAAGATATTAAAGCAGATGAGGAGTTAACTTATGATTATGGGTTTAGTTTTGATGAAGATTATAAACAATTTCCTTGTAAGTGTGGCTCCAAAAATTGTGTTGGTTATATCGTTCGAGAGGAATCAAGGTGGAGAATAAAAAAATATGAAAAATACAATAGAAGATAAGGTATCGATAATTCTACCTAATTATAATAGTCATAATTTTATTTCAAAAACTATTAAATCTGTTCTTAATCAAACTTATAAAAATTGGGAGCTTTTTATAGTAGATGATGGGTCTGATATTAAAACAAAAGAAACGATATTAAAATTTAAAAAATATAAAAAAATAAAATGTGTTTTTTTTAAAAAGAATAGAGGGGCTGGATATTGTAGAAATTATGCAATAAAAAATACAAATTCTAAGTTTTTAGCTTTTATTGACTCAGATGATTTATGGAATAAAAATAAATTAAAACAACAAATAAGCTTTATGAAAAAAAATAATTATAAGTTCACCTATACAAATTATATTACATTTAAATTATCAAATAATAAAAAAAGGTTTATTTATTCACCAAAAATATTAAAATTTAAAGATTTTATAAATAATACATCTATTGGAACTAGCACAATGATTGTGGAAAGATCTGTATCAAAAGGATTGCGCTTCACAAACACACCAATATGTGAAGATTATTTTTACAAGTGTCAAATTTTAAAAAGAGTAAAAGAAGCGAATTGTTTAAATAAATTTCTTACAAGATATAGGATAAGAGATGACTCGATGCAAAGTAACAGATTTAAGAACTTTTATTGGATATGGAAAATAAATAGAAAATTTAATAATCTAAATATTTTTGAAAATTTTAAGTCACTTTTTTTTATTTCATATAATTCAATAAAAAAATATGGTTTAAGATAATTAATATATTACTCTTACTAAAAAAAGTCCCTCAGGCGGGGCTGGTGGAGCACAATTAGATCTGTTCTTTGAAAGCATATTATATTTAAATTTAGTCAAACTCCATTTTCCCTCTGATAAATATTTTAAACACCCTACCATAGATCTAACTTGATGCTGTAAAAATGATTTTGATATAAAAGTGATTTCAATTAAATGTCCTTTTTTTAATATTTTGACTTTTTTTAAAGTTTTAATTGGAGATTTAGCACTACACGATGAAGAACGAAATGTAGAAAAGTCCTTAGTGCCACTTAATAGTTTGGCCCCATTTTTCATTCTATTTAGATTTAAATTATTTTTAATATGCCATGCTCTTTTTTTATTAAGTTTTATGTCTCCTAATCTATTAATAATAAGGTACTTATAAACTCTTTGTTTTGCACTGAATCTAGAATGAAAGTTTAATCTTTTTTTTTTGATATCTAATATAGAAATATTATGTTTTTTCAAAAAGAAATTTATAGAGCTTAAGAATTTATACTTTTTTTCTATTTTACTACTTGAAAAAAAATGAGCTGACTGTGCATTAGCATGCACTCCCGTATCTGTCCTCCCTGCTCCAATTACTGTGATTTTTTTCTTAAAATATTTTTTTAACGCTGTTTGCAATATCCCTTGAATAGTTGGTTTTTTTTTTTGGATTTGCCATCCAAAATATTTTGTTCCTTCATATTCTACCAATATTTGATAATTGTATTTCAAGTAAGCTTTGTGCCTTTCTTAACTTTATTTCCAATTAGGAACTGACTTGCACTCATCGCCTTTTTACCTTCTCTTTGCAATTCTAAAATTTGAATTGAATTTTGATAACAGCCAATAACTAAATTTTCATCAAGTACCTCGCCGGGCTGCCCGAATTTGCCTTTTACCTCTAAAGCCTTGAGGATTTTATACCTATTTTTATCTAACTCAAACCACGCTCCAGGGACACGACTTAATGAGTTTATTTGAGCTACTAAATCTTCAGCTTTTTTATTCCAATTAATTTTACCCTCTGCCTTTTGAATTTTTTTTGCATAAGTAGCCTTTTTGTGATCTTGCTCAATATATTTAACATTCTTGTTCTCAATTAAGTTTAGACAATCTAATAAAATTCTTGCCCCCAAAATTGATAAAGTATCACTTAATTCAGTGAAAGTAGTACTAGACTTAATTGAAACTTTTTCTTGTTTAATAAAAGGTCCTGCATCTAGCTCATTTACAATTTTCATGATTGAAACACCAGTTTCTTTATCTCTGTTTTGAATAGCTCTTTGAATTGGTGAAGCTCCCCTCCATCTTGGTAATAAAGAAGCATGTAAATTTATAAATACAATATTGGGTATTTCTAAAATTTTTTTAGGAATAATTTGTCCGTATGCGACTACTACTACAACATCTGGAAGGTTATTTTTAAGAATATTATATTCTTCTTGATTGTTTAAACTCTCTGGACATCTTATTTTAAGATTAAGTTCTTTTGCTTTGTTGTAAACCGGTGAATTTTCAATCTTTTGACCTCTTGATTTCTTTTTAGCAGGCTGAGTATAAACACCTATGATTTGATGTGGAGAATTATAAATCTTATCAAGTGAGTTAATTGAGAACTCTGGTGTCCCCATAAAAATTATATTTAAAGACATTTGATTTAAACTACTATTCTTTCAATCTCTTTTTTATGTTTTACTAATTTTTTAATTATCATATCTTTTTTAAGTTTTGATAAATAATCAATAAACAAAATTCCATCAAGATGATCTACCTCATGTTGAATACATGTAGCTAAAAGACCATTGGCTGTAAGTATTTTTTCATTTCCACTGTAATCAATATATTTAAGCTCACATTCCGCTGGCCTTTCTATTTCAGCAAATTGTCCGGGTAATGATAGGCATCCTTCTTCATATATGGAGGTATTTTTTGATTTACGAATAATCTGAGGATTTATTAAAAATAAGGGATTTTTTTTTTCTTCCTCTTTTGAAATATCAATAACGACAATCCGTTTTAATATACCAACTTGAATTGCAGCTAAACCAATGCCTGGTGCGTCGTACATAGTCAGGAGCATTTCATCCATTAATTTTCTTAAACTATCATCAACTTTTTCTAACGGCTCACATTTTTTTCTTAAAATTGGATCCGGCTCTATAAGGATTTTCCTCTTTTTCATGTATATTTTATATTATAATTAAGTTCTCTGGGGTAGTGCTGAAATTAGAATTTCATTTCTTAGTTTAATTAATTTTAATCTGTTAAGTAAATTTGTAATGAAATAAATTGTTTCGGAGTCTAAATTAGAAACTTCATCTTCACCAATAATTTCAACAATTTTTAGTGCTAAAAAACCAACTTCATCATTTTTAACTAATCTTAAAAGGTTCGATGGAACAGGATATTTTTTTGATATTTCTTCAATGTTTATGTCATTTGGAATAATTACTCCGTCAAATTTTAAAGCTTCTACTAACACTAAATCCTTAGCTGAAAAAAAATAATTTTTGTTCCGTTTGATCTTTTTATAGACATTATTCAGATCTTTTTGGGTTTTTTTAAGTGGTATTTCACTTTCAGTAAAATGTCGAACTACTCTTGATTTATGTAAAATCTTATCATTATATTTAATTTTTCCTAGAACTGTATCTTTTTTAATAATAATATTTCTTTCCACTACTTCTTTATATGATTTCGGAATTTCATCGCTTGCAAAATTTTTAAGAGTTTCGCTTAAAAATTCAGTGTAGATGTTTGATAATTTATCTTTTTTAAATAAATCTTTTAACAGAAATAACAAATCTAACTTACTTTCAATTTTTTCAGATATCAGAAACTTTTGATAAATCAATGCTCTGGATTCAATGTTGTCAAAATTTTTGTAAACTTCTTCTGCATTAATTAGGTTATTAATATCAAATTTGATTTGTTTATATATTTCAAATATTTTTCTCTTATCCAGACTATTATTATTTGCAGCCTCTTCTAAACTTCTAATCTTTTGTTTGTCCTCAATATCTTCAACCTTTATTAAATTAGCAGAATTAAGATATTTCCAAATACTTTTTTTTGTTTTTTCGTCTGGCTCATATTGAAAATTTGCATTTGTTACACTTGAAAGATAAAAATTTAATAAATTTTTATCATTAATTTTATTTGTTGTTTTTTCAGTGACTCCAAGCAAATAATTTACCTTATCGTCAAAAAATTTATCTGATTTACCTTGCTCTTTTAAAATATCATATAGCAATTGAGCTTGATTATTTTTTTTATTAAATATCAAACAATATATTTTGAATTTTTCTAAATATGAATCTTTTATCTCCTTGCTTACAAAATTCATTTTTTTACATCCATCTTTTAAATTTGCATTTGAAATATTTTTATCAACCAAATATTGAATCACTTTTTTTTTATTATGAAATTCGGGATTTTTATTTAAAAAATTTTCTAGAAGATCATCTTTTTTGTTTTTAATTAACCATCCAATTTTTATTTCCAAAAATTCTTCATCGCTCATTCCCTTTGGTAAGTAAGAATACGAGAATAATGTATTAATTAAAATATTTTCTGCAGTTTTTGACAAGTTAAGTTTACTTATTCGTAATAAAGTTTTTTTAATTTCTTTTGACTCAGAGCTAGCCCACATATTTAAATCAAAATTATTTTGATCAGGATCAAATATGCCATAAAGTTTTACTTCCAAGGTTGATTTTGAAAGTGTATTATCAATTTCTATATTTTTAAAATTGGAATTTATTTTTTTAAAATCTATTTTATTTTCATTAATTTTTTTGTCGGGCTGAGAATTTTTTGAATTTATTGATTTATCCTGTGAATTTTTTTTCCATATGTCCACGGCATCATCTGAATAAGAAGATTGAAAAAAAAACAATCCAAAAAATAAAATTATTATAACTTTATTTAAGTCTAATAATCTCATTAGTAATATCTTTTATATAATCTTTGTTAGGAGCTGGAAAATTCACTTTGTCTAAAAGAAAAAATACAAATATCAAAAATAGAATCAAGATGAAAAACTTTAGTCCTTTTTTCACCAAAGTTTCGCCTAGACTTCTTTGTTTGTGGAATTTAAGTTGCATAGTTAAAAAATATATTTAAACTCAAAAAATAAGACAAATTTGTGATAAATCAAATTTTAAATTGGTAATATAATTGAAAAAAAGCCTTGTTTTAACTGGTATGATGGGTGTGGGTAAATCTACTCTAGGGAAAATTCTATCACTTAAGCTAAATTCCAAATTTATAGACGTTGACACTTTAATTGAAAAAAGAGAGAAAATGTCGATTCAAAATATATTTAGAAAAAAAAATGAGACTTATTTTAGGGAGATTGAGAAAAAAATCACCTTAGAGGTTTTAGATGATACTCCGGCTGTCATTGCTCTTGGCGGAGGAGCATTTATTAATAAAACAATACGAGATAAAGTGCTTAAAAATTCCGTAAGCTTTTGGTTAGATGCTAATATAATTACTTTATCAAAAAGAATGTCTAATAAAAAGAAGCGGCCTCTTCTGGATAAAGAAAGTCCAAAAGCTGAACTAGGCAAATTATATGCTGAAAGAAAAGATACTTATAAACTTGCTAATTTTAAAATTGATTGTAGTAAATATTCAAAGAATGAAATAATAAAGCACGTATTAAAAGTTTATGAAAAAAACAGAAATTAGAGCTAGAAGTAGTTTAAATAATTATTCAATTATAATAGGAGATAAAATCTTAAATGATTTACCAAATAAACTAAAATTAATCTGTCCAAAAACAAAAAAGATAGCTCTTATATTTGACAAAAATATTCCTCAAATTAAAAAAAATTATATTAGAAAAAAGTTGAAAAATTATTCAGTTTTTTCTTTTCAAATAAACCCAAGTGAAAAATCAAAGTCATTAAAGACCACAAATAAATTATTAGAAAAATTATTAAAAAGTAATTTTAGTAGATCAGACACGATAATTGCGTTAGGTGGTGGAATTATAGGTGATGTTGCAGCTTTTGCTGCAAGCATTTTAAAAAGAGGAATTAACTTTATTAATATTCCTACAACCTTATTGTCACAAGTTGATTCCTCCATAGGTGGCAAAACGGGAGTAAATTCTAAATTTGGAAAAAATCTGATAGGAACTTTTTTTCAACCGAAGCTCGTTATTATTGACGTATCATTTCTAAAAAGTTTACCTAAAAGAGAAATGGTATGTGGCTACGCAGAAATCTTAAAACACTCTTTAATAAATGACTATAACTTTTTTAAATGGCTTAAGATAAATACAAAAAATATTTTAGAAAAGAGAGATAAAAGATCTTTAATTTTTTCTATTAAAAAAAGTTGTGCGATTAAATTAAAGTTTGTTAACAAAGACGTAAATGAAAAAAATATTCGTAAAACTTTAAACTTCGGTCATACTTTTGCTCATGCTATTGAAGCTCAAGCAGGATATACAAATAAGATTAATCATGGAGAAGCAGTTTTGATTGGAATGGTACTTGCTACAAAATTTTCAATTTATAAAAATTTATGTTCTAGAGATATAATTAATCAAATTTTTGATATCTATAAAGAAAATAAAATTTATTACAATTTAAACAAAATTTCCAAATTGAAAAATTTTTCTAGGTTTATTAAATACATGCAAAATGATAAAAAAAATGACAATGAAAAAATAAATTTAATCTTATTAAAAAAAATTGGGCAAACTTATAATCCAAATAAATTTAAATTTAGTGGGAAAGAGATAAAAAGAGTATTGAAACAAATTATCTAATTTGAATTTCTAAAGCATGAATTTTTTCTTTTAAATCTTCATTTAAAACTTTCATTATTTTTTTATGACTATCAATTTTTTTAAAACTTTTTAAATATTTTGATTTTATTTTTAAAAGAATATGGCATTTTCTTTTATCGAAAAATTTATGTTTCTTATGAAGATATGAATTATCAATAATTTCGATTTCTTCGACTTCGATTTCAGAAACAATTTTTTTTTCTAATTTGTCTAAATACTCTTTCATTTTGAATAATTAATATATAAAAAAGACATAAAATGAAAATAATTTGTGATTGGGAAAATTGTAAAGAGGTAGGAAAATATAGAGCACCGGTTGAGAGGGATAATAGTAAAAAGTTTAGGCTTTTATGCCTTGAGCATATAAAGATATTTAACAAAAAATGGAATTATTTTGAAAATATGAATAATCAGGAAATTGAATTCTTTATTAAATCAGATCATACCTGGCATAAATCAACAAAAAGCTTTGGGTCCTCTGAAAACTTTTTTAACCTTCTTTGGAGTAATGCTTTAGAGGATAAACTAAATATATTTCAATCATCAGGTTTCAAAAAATTTAAAAAAGATAATCTTTCCAGTAAAGATAGAGATGCTTTAGATGTTTTAGAATTAAATTATTCAGCAAAATGGGAAGAAATTCAAAAAAAATTTAAATCCCTTGTAAAGAAATATCATCCTGATAAAAACCTAGGTAGTAGGAAATTTGAGGATAAGTTGAAAAAGATTACTTTGGCTTATAGTCAACTAAAAATTAAAATGAGTAACAAAAAATGACGACTACAAATTTTTTAAATAAACCTGATATTAAAATTTCAGTAAATCAAACTTTTGGTTTGGATAGTGATATGGAAATAAATGGTTTTTCTAAAAAAAATGAATATGTTCCAAAACTTGATCCTGATTATAAATTTGATAGAGATACAACATTAGCTATACTTGCAGGATTTTCCCATAATAAAAGAGTTTTAATACAAGGCTACCATGGTACAGGAAAATCAACTCATATAGAACAGGTAGCAGCGAGATTAAACTGGCCATGTGTAAGAGTAAATTTAGATAGCCATATAAGTAGGATAGATTTGATCGGTAAAGATTCGATAATTTTAAAAGATGGAAAACAGATAACAGAGTTTAAAGAGGGAATATTGCCTTGGTCAATTCAAAACCCAGTTGCGTTAGTTTTTGATGAATATGATGCAGGTAGGCCCGATGTCATGTTTGTTATACAAAGGGTATTGGAAAGTGATGGAAGTTTTACTCTTTTAGATAAGAATAAAGTTTTAGAGCAACACGATTTTTTTAGAATGTTTGCAACTACTAACACAGTAGGTCTTGGAGACACCACTGGCTTGTACCATGGAACTCAACAAATAAATCAGGGGCAGATGGATAGATGGAATATAGTTACCTCATTAAATTATTTATCGTTTGAAAAAGAACTAGAAATTATTTTAGCAAAAAACAAAAAGTTTAATAACAAAGAAGGTACAGAAAAAATTTCTAATATGATCAAAGTTGCAGATCTTACAAGAAAAGGTTTTATAAATGGAGATATCTCAACTGTAATGAGCCCTAGAACTGTTTTACATTGGGCAGAAAATACAGATATTTTTAAAGATATAGGGTATGCATTTAGAATAACATTTTTAAATAAATGTGATGAAATAGAAAAAAAAATAATTTCAGAATACTTTCAAAGATGCTTCGGGGAAGAATTGCCAGAATCATCAATAAATATTGTAATTTAAAAAGTGGAAAAAAAAGACACGAAAGAAAATTTCAAAACTGCTATTATAAGCACTGTTAGATCCATATCAAATATACATAATTTAGAAGTTGCCTTTGGGAGTAATAAAACAGATAATGACAAAACAAGTGTAAGCTTACCTGAGCTAGGCAACTTAAAGAATAAATATGATTACTTAAAGACTAGAGCAAACGCTGATTCAATTTCTCTTAAATACAGATTTAGTGATCCAAATATTTTAAAAAGCTTTGAACCAGAGGGAGACTTCACAAAGAGACTTTATCAAGTCGCTGAAAAGATTAGATATGAAAAATTAGGATCAGATGAATTTAAAGGAGTAAAAAATAATATAGAGCAGTATTATGCATATAATATTAACTCTCTCTCTTTAAAAAAAGGACAAGAAAAGTTTTTGGAAGCATTTGAGAATTATTTAAGATCTAATTTTTTTGAAATGGAAGCGTCCAATAAAAAGGATGAAGACCAGAAAACACTTAAAAAAGAGTTTGATCAAACTTTTAAGAAAAAAATTATAGATTTAAAAAAATCACTAAAAAATCAAGCAAAATTTAACTCTTTGGTATCAGATATTATTTCAAAAATGGAACTTGAAAATTTTGATCAAGAAAATCAGCCAAAAGAAGATAATAAGAAACAGACTCAATCAGATAGTGAAGCTAATATAGACGAAAAAAAAGAGTCTGGTAAAAAAGATGAAAATCAAGAAATGTCTATTGATGCTGGATTACCTGATTTAGAGGAATTTTCTAGTGAGAGTGATAAGAGTAAAGAGGAGATTGAAATAGAGAAATATTCAGAAGAAACAAGCCAAAGATCGAAAAAAATAAATAATTTCGGAGATATAAAATATAAAACTTTTACCGAAGAATTTGATGAGGTAATCAAAGCTGAAGATTTAGAAAATGATGAGGAATTAACTAGATTAAGAAATAACCTAGATCAACAGTTGTTCCAACTTAAAAATTTTATTTCAAAATTAGCAAATAAATTACAGAGAAAACTTTTAGCTAAACAAAATAGATCTTGGGACTTTGATCTTGAGGAAGGTATTTTAGATACCTCAAAGCTCACTAGAATTATAATTGATCCTTATAATTCACTTTCTTTTAAAAAGGAAAAAGATATTGATTTTAAAGATACTCTAGTTACAATTTTAATTGATAACTCTGGCTCCATGAGAGGTAAGCCAATCTCTGTTGCAGCTATATGTGCAGATATTTTATCTCGAACTTTAGAGAGATGTTCTGTAAAAGTTGAGATACTAGGATTTACTACAAGACATTGGAAAGGTGGGTCAAGCAGAGAGAAATGGATGAATAACGAAAAACCAGTTATGCCTGGAAGATTAAATGATTTAAGGCATATTATATATAAGTCTGCAGATACTCCTTGGAGACAATCAAAGAAGAATATTGGCTTAATGCTTAAAGAAGGATTGTTAAAAGAAAACATTGATGGAGAGGCTCTTAAATGGGCTTACAACAAAATGCTTAAACGTAAAGAAGAAAGAAAAATTTTGATGGTAATTTCTGATGGAGCGCCGGTTGATGACTCCACTCTTTCAACTAACGCTAGCGATTATCTTGAAGTTAATTTAAAAAACGTAGTCAAGTGGATTGAAAAAAAATCTGATATTGAACTTTTAGCTATAGGTATTGGTCATGATGTCACTAGATATTATCAAAAAGCAGTGAAGATTACTGATGTTCAAGATCTTGGAGATGTAATGATCCATCAACTTACTGATTTATTTACCGAAAAGGATAAACAGAAATTAAATTAATTCAAAGAGTATTTATAAGAAGATCTGTCAACAATTTTTGACAAAAGCATTCTAAAAGGTATCAACATAATAATCGCAACAAGGAATTTTACTAATAAGTCTCCGAATGCTAAAGTTACCCAAGGTATATCAGTCCCATAAAATGCTATAGAAAAAAATAGAAAAGTATCTACAACTGACCCAGTAAGAGAGGAGAATAGTGGTGCAATATACCAAGTTTTTTTTCTCAAAAAATCAAAAATATTCACATCTATATTTTGTGCTAAGAAGAAAGCAATTCCAGAACCAATGGCAATACGAATTGAAATTAAATCTTCAAAGTTAGTTGATACTAATAATGTTAGTGAAATACCTATAAAAAAACCTATAAGAACTATTTTTCTTGCTAAAGCCTTACCATAAGCTCTGTTTGCCAAATCCGTGATTAAGAAAGCTATTGGATAACTAAAAGCACCATAAGTTAAAATTTTTTCCAAACCAAAATAATCCACAGGAAATTGAACTAAGTAATTAGATAAGATTACAATTACACCCATAAAGATGCTCAGAGTAAAAAATAATTTTTTATCTTTTAGCATTATTAAACTCTAGAAATAATTGATATTTTTAGCCGTTTTACTCTCTTAGAAAGATTGGAATTTTTAGCTTTTAATAAAAATTTATCTAAACCACCTTTAAAATCTACAGTTCTCAATGCTGCTTTTGAAACATTAAGTCTTATATTTTTTTTAATATATCGCTTTTAAAACTTACTTTTTTTAAGTTTGGAAGAAATCTTCTTTTAGTTTTGTTATTTGAGTGACTTACGTTATGACCTTTTAAAGGTTTTACTCCAGTAAGTTCACATTTTTTTGTCATAGTAATTATGTTATATAATTCCTCATCTTGAAGCGGTCAAGCATTAATTCCAACGCACTCTGATATATTCTTAAGTTTTTTCTTTCTTAAAATTGAGATGAGGTCTTTTTTGATTTCTTTCACTATTCCTGGGCCTTTGTAAATCATTCCAGTATAAAGCTGTACAGCATTTGCACCTGCTGTAAATTTATCAAAAGCACTTTCTCCAGAGTCAACACCACCAACACCAATTATATAAATTTTATTTTTTATCTCCTTATAAAACTTTTTTATAAGTTCTGTAGAAATATCACGTAAAGGCTCTCCTGATAAACCGCCTACTTCATTTTTATTTATATCTAAAAGGTTTGTTCTATTGCTATCGGTAGAATTGGAAATGATAAGTCCATCGATTTTAAATTTTAAGATAAGTTCAATAATTTCACTTATATTATTGTTATCGATGTCAGGAGAAATTTTTATTACCAAAGGTTTTTTTATTTTTTCAGATATTTTTAATTTGTTTAATTTGTTTAATAATTCTTTCATCAAATCTTTATTATGAAAATCTCTAAGGCCCAAAGTGTTTGGTGAAGAAATATTCACAGTTATATAGTCAGCAATTTTATGTAGAGAAGAAAGTGCAGTCAAATAATCTTCAAGTTTGTTTGCAGTATCTTTATTTGGGCCAATATTTATTCCTAAAGCACCGATTGGTTTGGTGTTTTTAATACGATTAGCTACAACCTCTATTCCATGGTTATTAAACCCCAACCTATTTATCATCGCGCTATCTTTTTCCAGTCTGAAGACCCGTGGTTTAGGGTTTCCTAGTTGTCTCTTTGGAGTGACTGTTCCCACTTCAATGAATCCATATCCTAGTTTAAATAATGGATTATAAACCTCGGCACTTTTGTCAAAACCAGCAGCTAAACCGATTGGATTTTTAATTTTTTTTTTAAATAACTCTGCCTCAAGAATTTCTTCACCATCAACTTTAAAAAAGCTTTGCGGAACAAGATTAGTTTTAAGCGATTGTATAGCTAAATCATGTGCAACTTCTGGGTCTAGGTTAAATATATAAGGTCTTAAGAATGAAAACATTACTTTATCTTACCATTTAATAATTCAATTGTTTCTTTAATTCCAAAAAAACTTATAAAATAACCCATTCTTGGGCCATCTTCTTCTCCAAATAAAACTTGGTATATTAGCTTAAACCACTCTCTTAGTTTTTTTTCATACCCATTATTTTTACCAACAGAATAAACTATAGTTTGAATCTCTTCTGGTTTTAAAGATTGATCTAGTGATTTTAATTTTAGTGATAGATCTAAAAGCGCTTTTTTTTCTTCTAAATTAGGTTTTTTAAATTTTTTATTAGGCTCAACTTTATCTTTAAAATAATTTATAGCATATTCAGTAAGACCATCTAAAACAGGGAAATTTTGTGGATTAATATTTTTATGAAACCTGTTAATAAATTTCCATAAGACTTCTTTATTTTTAGAATTACTTGAACCAACCAAATTTAATAGCATTGAAAATGGCATAACTATCTTTTCTTTAGGAGGATTACCATTATGAACATGCCAAACTGGATTCATAATTTTTTCATCTTGTGTCTGATTTGGATATTTTTCAATTAATTCCAAATATTCATCAACTGTTTTAGGTACTACCTCCGAGTAAAGTTTTTTGGCTCTCTTAGGATTTGGATACATATATAAAGCTAAACTTTCAGGAGATGCGTATCTTAGCCATTGCTCTATAGAAATACCGTTTCCTTTTGACTTTGAAATTTTCTCTCCCTTTTCATCTAAAAAAAGCTCATATGCAAATCCATTAGGAGGTTTTTTTCCCAAAACTCTACAAATCTTGCTAGAAAGTATAGCGCTTTCTGTCAAATCTTTTCCATACATTTCAAAATCAACATCAAATGTAAACCATCTCATTGCCCAATCAACTTTCCATTGCAATTTGCATTTACCATTAAAAATTTCTGTTTCTAATTTTTTTCCACCATTATCAAAAATAATAATCCCTTTCTTTTTATTCATTTCAAGCATTGGGATTTCTAATACTTTACCAGTATCAGGACAGATAGGTAAAAAAGGACAGTAGGTTTTTTTTCTATCACTTCCTAGAGTGGGTAAAATAATATTCATAATCTCATCATATTTTTCTAAAACTTTTAAAAGAGACTCATTAAAAACTCCTGTTTTATAATTTTTGGTAGAGCTTTTAAATGTAAACTTAAAATTAAATTTCTTCAAAAAATTTTTCAACTTTTCATTATTATGTTCTCCAAAGCTACCGTATTTTTTAAAAGGATCTGGAATGTTAGTTAAAGGTTTGCCTAAATTTTTTGTTAATAATTCTGTATTAGGTATATTGTCAGGAATTTTACGTAAACCATCCATGTCATCTGAAAATGTAATTAGCTCGTAATCAATGTCTTTTATATTGTTCAATGCATTTATCATCATGCTGGTTCTAGCAACCTCGCCAAAGGTACCTATATGAGGCAATCCACTCGGGCCATATCCTGTTTGAAAAATTATCTTTTTTCTTGAATTTATTAAATCTTGCCTATCTTTTAATAATTTTCTAATTTCCACAAAAGGCCAAGAAGATGTTGATTGTATTAAATTTTTATCAAGCATAATAATGGTTTATAAAATTTTATATATAAAATACAGAAATAAATATAAGATATTAAGTTGAATTTTATTGCTATTTAAATAATCTTAAAATTAATGAGCCATAACAAAACAGTTTTTTTTATCATAGGAATTCTTTTAATAGTTTTGGGAATATCTATGTTAGCACCTTATTTTGTACAAATTTTCTATAAAGAAAATAGTCACAGTTTTTTAGCTTCTGCATTTATAACAATTTTTTTTGGAATACTATTTGTTTTAGGGAATTTAGAGACAGAATTTAAGCTTAATTTGCAACAGACTTTTTTGTTTTCCAGTCTAGCCTGGATTTTTATAGCTATTTTCGGATCAATTCCTTTCATGCTTTCTATAAATAATTTTTCGATTAGTGATGCTTTTTTTGAAAGTATGTCCGGGATAACAACTACAGGTGCGACAGTGATGACAAATTTAGATGGTAGTCCTAAAAGTATTTTAATATGGAGGGCAATTATGCAATGGCTAGGTGGTATTGGTATTGTTGTTATGGCTATAACTATTTTACCTCTTTTGAAAGTAGGAGGAATGCAACTTTTTAAAATGGATGGGTCTCATAGCACAGAAAAAATTCTACCAAGGACTATTGAAGTGGCTACAATTATTATTACCACATATTTTATTTTGACATTAAGTTGCTCTTTTTTATATTGGATATTCGGAATGTCAGTTTTTGACAGTATTGCTCATTCTATGACGACAATAGCTACTGGAGGATTTTCAACTCATAATGACTCGATTGGTTTTTTTAAAAATTCAAACATCGAAATTATTGCAAGTATTTTTATAGTTTTAGGAAGTATACCGTTTATATCTTATTTAAAGTTTATTAAAGGAAACAGAAATATTTTTATTAAAGATATTCAAATTAAAGGGTTAATATTTTTATTAGCTATTTCTATTTTTATAATGTTTGTTTATTTGTTGCTCGCAGAATATGATGGCTCCATTTTTGAAAAAATTAGAATTTCGTCCTTTAATGTAATCTCAATTTTGTCTGGAACTGGTTATGTTACTGATGATTTTGGCCTATGGGGAAAATTTTCTTTAATATTTTTTTTATTTTTAATGTTTATAGGTGGGTGTGCGGGTTCAACTGCTTGTGGAATAAAAATTTTTAGACTTCAAATGCTTGTTATTTTTTTTAAAAATCAAATAAAAAAAATTATTTCACCTAACAGTATCACAATAATGAAATATAATAATCAAAAGATTAATGATGGATTCATAAATTCAGTTATCGTATTTGTTTTCTCTTTTTTATTTATATATCTTATATTGGCGATGCTTCTATCAATAACAGGTTTAGATTTTTTAACTTCATTATCTGGTGCAGCTAGTGCAATTTCAAACGTTGGTCCAGGACTTGGGGATATGATCGGGCCAAACGGAAATTATAAAAATATTCCTGATATATCAAAATGGATTTTATCTTTTGGAATGCTTCTAGGTAGACTTGAGCTTTTTGCAGTACTTGTATTATTTTTTCCTTCTTTCTGGAGAGGCTAATATTAAAAAATTATGAAACAACTCAAACTTTATTTAGACCAAAGAATGAAAAGGATTTTTTTGTTTGGTTTCATAAGTGGCTTTCCTTGGGTATTGATTGGGAGCGCCTTAAGTTTATGGTTAAAAGAGAATGATTTAAGCAGGAGCACTATTGGTTGGGCTGGATTAATATTCAGCGTGTACGCCATTAATTTTCTTTGGGCTCCCCTAGTTGATAGAGTCAAAATACCTTATTTAAGTAATCGTATTGGCCACAGAAAATCTTGGATAATATTGATGCAAACTATAATTCTTATCTCACTAGCTGCCTGGAGTGTTTTAAACCCAGCTGTAAATTTGTGGTTAATCATATTAATTGGTTTAGGTATCGCAATATCTTCAGCAACACAAGACATTACAATAGACGCCCTTAGAATTGAACAAATAAAAAAAAATGAAAGTCAGGCTATGGCAGCGGGAGCAGCAGTACAAGTGGTTGGTTGGTGGACAGGTTATAAAATTGGTGGAGCGATTTCATTAATTTCCGCTGAGTTTTTTCAGCAAAAAGGATTGGAAAATTATTGGCAAATGTCATTTTTATTAATGAGTTTAATAGTAATTATATCAAGTATAGCGTTATTTTTTGTACCAGAAAAAGACTCTAAAAAAAGAAATATAGCGCAAAGAAAAAATGATTATATTTTATTAAAAAAATTAAAAATAAAAAATCAATTTTCAAAAATTTTTGTTTGGATTTATGGCACTGTATGTAATCCTCTTATAAGTTTTTTTAAAAAAAATTCATTAGAAGTAGCAATTGGACTTTTAAGTTTTATATTTTTATTCAAAATTGGAGAAGCTTTTTTGGGCAGAATGTCTATTATTTTCTATAAAGAGATAGGCTTTACCAAAACTGATATCGCTCTTTACTCTAAAGGAGTCGGTTGGATAACAACAATAACTTTTACATTATTGGGCGGTCTGTTTGCAATTAGAATGGGTTTACTTAAAGCCATGTTCGTATCAGGCATAATTATGTCTTTGACTAATTTAATGTTTTCAGTACTTTCGTGGGTAGGTAACTCAGAATTATTATTTGCATTTACGGTTTTGCTCGATGACTTGGCTGCAGCTTTCGCTACTGTAGCTTTCGTCGCTTTCATTTCAGCTTTGGTAGACAGAACTTATACTGCAACTCAATTTGCATTATTAGCTTCTATCGGCACTGCGGGAAGAACCTTATTTTCATCGTCATCTGGTTCTTTAGTTGATTGGTTAAACGGTGACTGGGGAATATTTTTTATTATAACTGCCATAATGGTAATTCCTTCACTTTTATGTTTGTTAGCTATAAAAAATAAATTAAAATTTAATGAATAAATTTTACACAAATACTTTTCCATTAATAAACATGTATAAAAAGGCATCGAATAAGTCTGAAATCGTCTCCCAGATGATTTATGGTGAAAATTTCAAAATTATTTATAACAGAAATAATTGGTTAAAAATAAAAACTAAGGAAGATAATTATCAAGGATTTATAACTAAAAAAAATTTTAGACCAAATATTCAGTCGACTCATAAGGTCTGTAAACTTAAAGCCAATGTCTACAGCGTGCTAAACAAAACAAAAAAAATTAACGAATTGCCTTTTGGATCCAAGGTAAAAGTAACTGGAAGAAAATCAATTTATTTTATCTTTGAAAAAGGGCTTATCAAGTCTAAAGACTTAAAACCTTTAAAATACAAAGAAAAAAATTTATTTAATAAAATTAAGATATTTAAAAATGTTAAATATAAATGGGGGGGAAAGTCTTTTAAAGGTATTGACTGCTCAGCTTTAGTACAAGTTTGTTTAAACTTTAATAATAAATTTTGTCCAAGGGATACGAGTGATCAAATTAAATTTTTCAAAAAAAACATAAAACTAAAAAATTTGAAGAAAAATGATTTAATTTATTGGAAAGGTCATGTGGCTTTAGCATTATCAAAAAAAAGATTAATTCATGCTTATGGACCTTCAAAAAGAACGTTAATAATGATTACAAAACAAACGATTAAAAGGATATATCAAACAGCAAATTTAAAAGTAATTGGAGTTAAAAGAGTTTGAAACCGAGGTGGTTTCAGTCTCCCTCCGCCACCTCTTAACTTAAATTACAATATTTATTAACCTCGTTTAAGACTCTTTATAGTTGTGTGTGAATAAAATTGTTTTTTAAAACTAAGAAATACCTTGTTGAAACCTCGTATTTCAATACTAAAAATTAGAAATATAAAAATTTAGTTTACTATTATTAATATAATCGCAATTACAGCTAATATCTCAAAACCGCTCATAGCACCTCCTTTGATTCGATAATTATATCAGAAAAATGTGGCGGAGAGAGAGGGATTCGAACCCTCGAAACGGTTTCCCGTTTACACGCTTTCCAAGCGTGCGCCTTCAACCACTCGGCCACCTCTCCAGCTATGTTTCTTTATTTATTTTTAAAACACCTATAAACGCCTCTTGAGGTATTTCTACTTTACCAAATTGTTTGGCACGAGCCTTACCTTTTTTTTGTTTATCAAGTAGTTTTCTTTTTCTATCAGAAGCTCCACCACCATGAATCTTAGTTAATACATCTTTTTTAAATCCCTTAATACTTTCTCTAGCAACGATTTTTCCTCCAATAGCAGCTTGAACCGGTATCATAAAATTGTGCCTAGGAATTAAATCTTTCAATTTTTCACAAACCTGTCTTCCAGTTTTTTGAGCAAAATCTTTATGAATTATCATAGCTAAAGCATCAACAGACTCAGAGTTTACTAAGATACCTAGTTTGACTAGATCACCCTCTCTATATTCAGAAATTTCATAATCAAAGCTTGCGTAGCCACTAGATACAGATTTGAGCCTATCGTTAAAATCAAATACTACTTCGTTTAGAGGTAAGTCATAAGAGAGAACTGCCCTTTTTCCAGAATAGCTTAAATTAGTTTGTATTCCTCTTTTATCCTGACAAATTTTAATAATTGATCCTAAGTATTCTTCAGGGGTAATAATTGTAGATTTTATCCAAGGTTCCTCAATTTTTGAAATAAGAGAGGGGTTAGGCATATTGGATGGATTTTGTAAATCAATTAAATCTCCATTTAGCTTATGAACTTTATAAATTACACCTGGTGTTGTTGTAATTAAATTAACATCAAATTCTCTTTCTAATCTCTCAGTAATTATTTCAAGATGAAGTAACCCTAAAAAGCCACACCTAAATCCAAGACCCAGAGCACTTGAAGATTCGGGTTCATAAGAAAAACTTGCATCATTTAATTTTAGTTTAGCAAGACCATCTTTTAATTTTTGATACTCTGAACTATCTACAGGAAAGAGACCACAAAATACAACGGGTTTACTTGGTTTAAAACCAGGCAAAGGTTCAGTTATCGGATTAGTAGCATCGCAGATTGTATCACCGACCTTTGTTTCGGATAATGATTTTATGCCAGTAATAATAAAACCAATTTCACCTGAATTTAATTGGTCAATACCTTTTGGTTTAGGGGTAAACACACCAACTTTTTCTATAATATATTCTTGATTGTTGGACATTAATTTTATCTTCATATTTTTTTTAATTTTTCCATTGATGACTCTTACTAGTATAACGACCCCTAAATAACTATCATACCAACTATCAACTAGTAATGATTTCAAATTCTCCTCTTCAATGCCTTTTGGTGATGGAAGTTTATTTACTATTGCTTCTAATATATTATCAATACCTTCTCCCGTTTTGCCTGAGCAAGCTATAGCAGTAGAAGTGTCAATTCCTACTACATCCTCAATCTCTTTTTTCGTTTTTTCAATATCTGAAGCAGGTAAATCAATTTTATTTAAAATTGGAATTACTTCATGATTAATTTCTAAAGCTTGATATACGTTAGCTAACGTTTGTGCTTCAACACCTTGAGTGCTATCTACTATCAAGAGAGAGCCTTCACAAGCAGATAGCGATCTACTTACTTCATATCCAAAGTCTACATGTCCAGGAGTGTCAATAATATTTAATATGTACTCTTTACCGTTTTTAGCTTTATACTTTAATTTAACTGTTTGAGCCTTAATGGTAATTCCACGCTCTCTCTCTATATCCATTGAGTCCAAAACTTGAGTCTTCATCTCTCTATCAGACAGACCGCCACATTTATGAATTATTCTGTCCGCTATAGTCGATTTACCGTGATCTATATGAGCGATTATTGAAAAATTACGTATCCTATCAATATCTGACATTATGATCTTATGCTTCCGCCAGTTTGATTTTGTACCTTTTTAATAATTCTTTCGCTTATCAAATTTAAATCGTCTTCGGATAATGTCTTATTATCTGATTGAATAGAGACGTTAATAGCAACAGATTTTTTTTCTTTAGGTAAATTTTCTCCTTCAAAAACGTCAAAGATACGTACTGATTTTATGATTAAAGGATCAATTTCTATTATAATATTTTTTAATGATCCAACTTGATAATCTTTATCTATAACAAAAGCAAAATCTCTTTCTGATTTTTGAAATTCTGAAGTTTTAAAATTATCTCTTAAAAATCGAAGCTTGTCGACTGGTTGAGGAATCTTATCTAAAAATATTTCAAATCCATATATATTTTTTTCTTTAAAATCTAATTTTGAAGTTATATTTGGATGTATTTCACCAAAGTAAGCAAGTGGGTGTCCTTTTTCAGAATTCAAATAAAAAGATCCTGATCTTCCGGGATGATAAGAAGATTTAGATTTATTTGTTACATACATGTTATTCTCTTGAATTCCATATTCACTTAAAGTTTTTATAACATCAGCTTTAACATCAAAAACATCTACTGGCCTAGTTTTTTCAGACCAATTTTTTTTTATAAATTTTCCTGATCTTAGTCCTCCAACAATTGTTTGTTGTTCGCCTGGATTTTTTCCGTAGAAAATTGGGCCGACTTCAAATAATGAGGTGTCTTGATAACCTCTATCTTGGTTTTTTTTAAGATATATTAATAAGTTAGAAAATATAGATCTTCTTAAAACATCTAGGTCACTTGAGATAGGATTGTGGATAGAGATTAAATTTTCTCCTGGTGAAAGCATACTATCAATTTTGCTATCTGTAAAAGACCACGTAACTGCCTCGAGATATCCCGCATTTGAAACAGTTCTTTGAGAAATATGAAATATTTTTTGATTAAAATTTAACGTTTCTTGCGTTCTAATCTTTTTTGGTTCAATTATGCTGATTTTGTCAAAGCCTTTTATTCTTACTAATTCTTCAATCAAATCGATTTCTTGGCTAACATCAGGCCTCCAGGATGGTATTGCTACTTTAAACTTTTTTTTTCCTGCTTTAACAATAAAACCTAATGAAATTAAAATTTTTTTTATTTCTGAAGGAGAAATATTAAAACCAATTATGTCTTTAAATCTCAGAAGATCAAGTTCAATTTCTTTTTTTTTCAATTTCATTTTGCCAGTCAAATTAAATTTGCTTGACACTCCTCCACAAATATCAATTATTAAATCAGTTGCAATTTTTAATCCTTCTTCTATTGAATTAGGATCAACCCCTCTTTCAAATCTGTATTTTGCGTCAGTTTCAATATTAAGATTTTTTGCAGTTTTTCTTATAGAGGATGGTGAAAAATGTGCAGCTTCAAGTAAAATTGTTTTTGTATTTAAAGTTGTCCCAGATCTAGAGCCTCCTATAATACCTCCCAACCCCAGAACGCCAGTCTTATCTGAAATTACACACATATCTTTTTCAAGTTTATACTGTTTGTCATCAAGACCTTTAAAAATCTCGCCATTTTTTGAATTTCTAACAATTATTTCTTTATTAATTTTTTCTGCATCATAAGCATGCATTGGTCTATTCAAGTCAAACATTACGTAATTAGTTATATCTACAACTGCAGAAATTGGTTTTAGACCAAGTGAAATTATCTTTTCTTTAAGCCACTTAGGACTCTCCTTATTTTTTATATTTTTTATTAGACAGCTCCCAAAAGCTAGACACCCCGAATTACTCTCTTTTAGCACAGAAACTTTAATTGACTGTGAAAAATTTTGTTTTAATTTAATTTTTTTCAAATCAATTAATCTCCCCACACCAGTCGCTGCTAGATCTCTAGCAATTCCTCTGACTCCCAAACAATCTGGCCTATTTGGTGTCACAGATATATCTATTATCTTTTCTCCTTTGCTATCAAAGAAATTTTGACCAATTTTTTTTTCTTTACCTTTTAGTTCAATTATTCCTGAGCTCTCACTTGAAATTTCCAACTCATTTTCAGAGCATAGCATTCCGTGCGACTCTACTCCTCTAATTTTGGCTATCTTTAATTTCATTTTAGTTTTTGGAATAACTGCGCCTGGAGGGGCATAAACTGTGATTAAACCATCTCTAGCATTATTAGCACCACAAACAACTTTGATAACTTCTGTTGTTCCTAAGTTTACATCACACAACTTTAGTTTATCAGCGTTTGGATGCTTTGTTACTTTAACTATCTTTCCAATTTTAAATTCATCTTTGCTGCCGGAATTTGATTTTACAGCCTCAACCTCTAAACCTATATTTGTCAGTTTTTCAACTATTTGATCTAAATTTAATTTTGTATTTAGGTGGTCTTTTAACCAAGACAAAGTTATTATCATTTGCTCAGGCCTCTATAACTCGTTGGGATATCTAAAGGATCGAATCCATAATGATTAAGCCATCTAGTATCAGCTTCAAAAAAAGATCTTAAATCATTGATTCCATATTTTAACATTGCCAATCGATCTATTCCCATTCCAAATGCAAAACCTTGGAATTTTTTATGATCAACTTTTGAGTTTTTTAAAACATTTGGATGTACCATTCCACATCCTAAGATCTCAAGCCACTTATCACCTTCACCAATAATAATCTTTCCATCTTTTAATTCATAACCAATATCAACTTCAGCAGAGGGTTCGGTAAAAGGAAAATGGCTGGGTCTAAATCTCATTTTTATTTTTTTAATCTCGAAAAATTCTTTGATAAAATAATTTAAGCAACCTTTCAAGTGGCCCATTGTTATTCCTTTATCGATATAAAGTCCTTCAAGTTGGTGAAACATTGGAGCATGTGTTTGATCGCTATCGCACCTATAAGTTCTGCCAGGGACAATTATTTTAAAAGGAGGTTTATTTTTTAACATTGTTCGAATTTGAACAGGAGAAGTGTGTGTTCTCAAAAGAGTTTTCTGATTTTCATCTAAATAGAAAGTGTCGTGCATATCTCTTGCGGGATGATTTTCTGGAGTATTCAATGCAGTAAAGTTGTTATACTCACTCTCCACATCTGGTCCTTCAGCAACTGAATATCCTATTTCTGAAAATATAGATGTTATTTCATCTATTACTTGAGACACTGGGTGAATTTTTCCTTTATTTTGGGTTCTAATGGGTAAAGTAATATCAATTTTTTCATCCCTGAGTTTAGAAAGAATCTCCAGACTTTCTAATTCTTTAAATTTTTTTTCTATACTCTGGTTTAATTCATTTTTTATATCATTAAGATTTTTAGCAAAATTTTTTTTATCTTCTTCATTCAAAGTTGCCATAACTTTGAATTGAGAATTTACCTTTCCACTTTTTCCAAAAAACTCTGATTTAATGTCTTGTAAATCTTGTTTATTTTGAACTTTTTTAAATTTTTCAAAAAAGTTTTTTTTTATATTTTCTATTTCGCTCATTAAATTTTTTGATTCTTTTAATTATATAGGATAAATCAAAGACCCTAATTAGTTAAGGGAGGATTGTACTTTTTTTACAATGGATTTAAAGGCTTCTGGGTTATTATATGCTAATTCTGCGAGAACTTTTCTATCTAATTTAATTTTTGATTTAATTAAACCATTAATAAATTTAGAATAGGTTAAACCTTCGCTTCTAACACCTGCGTTTATTCTTTGTATCCACAATGATCTAAACTCTCTTTTTTTTGCTTTCCTGTCCCTATAGGCATACTGCATTGCTTTTTCCATAGCTTGACGTGCAACACGAATAGTGTTTTTTCTTCTTCCGTATTGACCTTTGACTGCTTTAAGGACTTTTTTATGTTTAGCTCTGCTGGTTACCCCTCGTTTTGTTCTAGACATTTTTAACCTTTATAAATTATAAGGCATGTACGACTTTACTATTTTGGAGTCTTGCTTAGACATTATCGTTGTGCCTCTTTGTTTTCTTATTTGAGAATTTGTTCGTTTAATCATGCCGTGTCTTTTTCCAGCTTGGGGCATTTTTACTTTCCCCGAGGCAGTAAATCTAAATCTTTTTTTTGCAGAGCTTTTAGTTTTTAATTTTGGCATAATTTAAGGACTTATACATACAATATATTTGGTTTACAAGATGAAATTTTTTAATCTAGATAGGCTGAATAATCATAATCATTTGCCTACCCTCAAATTTTGGGCTGGTCTCAACTTTAGCAATTTCTTTAGTATCATTTTGAATACGGTTCATTAAATTTTTCCCCAATTCAATATGTTGCATTTCTCGACCTTTGAATTTTACGGTGAATTTTACTTTGTCACCTTTGACAATAAATTTTTTTGCGTTTTTAATTTTGAAATTATAGTCGTGTATCTCAGTGCCGGGCCTCAATTTAATTTCTTTAAGAGAAACGACTTTTTGTTTTTTTTTTGCAAGATTGGCTTTTTTTTGTAGATCATATTTATATTTTCCGATGTCCATTATTTTACAAACTGGTGGGTTAGCATTTGGAGAAATCTCAATTAAATCTAATCCTTCAGACTTAGCAATCTCAATTGCTTTGTTTATTGGTAAAACACCAAGATTTTTTCCCTCACTTCCTATTACCTGAACATCGAGTGCTCTTATTCTTTCATTAGCTTTCGGACCTTGGGGTTTACTTCTTCTTTGAAAATAATTAGGTTTAAAGTGTGACACTTATTTAATTGGAAACTTGTTTGCTGAAGTCATATTTTTAATTAATATTGATTTTTTAATTGTTTCTTGTTTATCTGTTCCTAGCCTTCTAACAGTTACAGTATCTTCGGCAGCCTCTTTTTTTCCACAAACAAGAAGTGTTGGTACTTTTGCTAAAGAATGTTCTCTTATTTTAAAGTTTATTTTTTGATTTCTTAAATCCACGTCGCATTTTATACCCTCTTTGAATAAATCTTCAAACAAATTTTTTGCATAAGTATTGTTTTCTTCAGAGATTGGTAATACTACCGCTTGTAAAGGTGAAAGCCAAAAGGGTAATTTCCCTGCGTAATTTTCGATCAATATACCAATAAATCTTTCTAAAGAACCAAATAAAGCCCTATGAAGCATAACTGGAACTTTTTTCGACCCGTCTTTAGCTACATAGCTCGCACCCAGTCTACCAGGTAAGTTAAGATCAACTTGAAGAGTGCCACATTGCCAGTCTCTACCAATAGCGTCTCTAAGAACATATTCAATTTTAGGACCATAAAAAGCTCCTTCACCTTTATTGACAGAATATTTTAGTTTTGATTTTTTAATAGAGTTTAAAAGTGCTGCCTCTGACTTGTCCCAAATCTTATCGTCGCCCACTCTTTTATCTGGTCTATCTGAGTATTTTAAAATTATTTCATTAAAACCTAAATTTTTATAAATATCGATTATCAAATTTGTTACTGATAAACATTCTTCAGTAATTTGGTCTTCAGTGCAAAAAATATGTGCATCATCTTGAGTGAAAGCTCTTACCCTAAGAAGTCCGTGCAGAGCCCCTGAAGGCTCATATCTATGAACTTTCCCGAATTCTGATAGCTTTAAAGGCAAGTCTCTATAACTTTTTAAACCTTGATTAAAAATTTGTACACAACCTGGGCAATTCATTGGTTTGACTGCAAATATTTTTTCATCAGGAGTTTCAGATGTAAACATATGCTCTCCAAATTTATCCCAGTGCCCAGATTTTTCCCATAAAGTTTTATCCAAAAGCTCCGGAGTATTGATTTCCTTATATCCAGCCATTCTTTGTCTAAATCTCATATATTCAACTAACCTTTGAAAAAGAGTCCATCCTTTCTCATGCCAAAAAACTGAACCCGGACTTTCCTCTCTAAAGTGAAATAAATCCATTTCTTTTCCAAGTTTTCTATGATCTCTTTTTTCTGCTTCCTCTAATTTATTTAGATGATCTTCCAAATCTTTTTTTGAATTCCAGCAAGTACCATAAATTCTTTGTAACATTTCATTATTAGAGTCTCCCCTCCAGTAAGCACCTGATACTTTTGTAAGCTTAAAAGCTTTACCGATTTTACTCGATGAAGCTAAATGAGGCCCTCTACACAAATCATGCCAGGTATCTCCGTGATGATAAACTGAAAGCTCCTCGTTGCTTGGTATGCTCTCAATAATTTCTGCTTTATAATTTTCCCCAATCTTTTTAAAATGACTAATGGCCTTTTTTCTCTCCCACACTTCTCTTCTAGTTTTTACATCTCTATCTATTATCTCTGACATTTTTTTTTCTATTTTTTCTAAGTCATCCTTAGTAAATGGTTCTTTTCTAGCAAAATCATAAAAAAAACCATTTTCAATTACAGGGCCAATAGTGACTTGAGTCCCAGGAAATAGTTCTTGAACTGACATTGCCATGATGTGAGCTGCATCATGTCTTATAACCTCAAGGCCCTCTTTGTCTTTAGCAGTAATAATTCTTACTTTGGAATTTTTTGTGATTTCATGACTTAAATCTTTTAATGCTCCATTAACCTCCATGATAAGTGCAGATTTTTCAAGAGATTTGCTAATTTTTTTTGTTAATTCGAAACCACTAATTTTGTTCGAAAATGAGATTTTTTTTCCATCTAATAATTGAATTTCTGGCATTTATAAGTTTAATAATTTTTTGTATTCTGTAAAAGTTGTATGACACATTTTTTCAACATCAAATTTTCTTGTTACATTTTTTCTACCTTCGTTTCCAATTAAATTCAATGTATCTTTTTCTAAATGCATTACAGTGTTAAGAGTTTTAGCAAGTTCTCTTGGGTCGCTAAAGTTATATAAATAACCACTCTTTTTCTCTAAAATCGTTTCTTTTGAACCCCCTAAATTACTTGCAATAATAGGCTTCTTCATAGCCTGAGCTTCTACGGCCACTCTTCCGAAAGCTTCTGGCTCTATAGAAGTGGAAACTACAATGTCAATAATTGAATATGCAGTAGGCATGTCGTTGCAATGCTCTATAAAAGTAATTTTTTGATTCAAATTATACCTTTGTACTAAGTCTTTTAATTTTTTAGAATATACATTTCTTCCTTGATCAGAACCCAAAATGAATGCTTGAAAATTGTTAGTATTATAGTCTTCAATGAGAATGTTTAAAGCTTCAATAAATTTTTCTTGCCCTTTCCAATTTGTTAACCTTCCTGGGAGTAAAATTTTGATAAGATCGTCTTTCACTTTCCATTGTTCTTTTAATTTATTTTTCTTATTCTCTGAAACGTTATCATTATTAAAAAAATCTAAATTAATTCCTCTAAAAATTACCATTAATTTATTTTTCGATTTTAAAAATTTGCCATAGTTGTCATTAATGTGATTAAATATAAAGTTTGAACCCCCTATAATCAAATTTGATTTGACCATTACACTATTGTAAAATTTTTTATAAGAATTTTTAAAATTATAAGTTCCATGAAATGTCGTAACAAATTTTCTCCTAGTAATAAAACAAGATAAATAGCATGACCATGCTGGAGCTCTGCTTCTAGCGTGTACAATGTTTATATTATAAACTAACACAATTAAGGTTATAATTAACGAATTTAATATCATTAAAATTGGATTTTTGGATTGCACTGGAAGTCTAAAAACTTTTACTTTTTCTTTTTTTATAAATTTGATCAAAGGCCCGCCACTAGTAATAATGAATGACTTACAGTTTTTCTCAGGTAAAAAATGAGCTACATCGTAACAACCTGTTTCTGCGCCTCCGAAACCTAATCGGGGGATGACTTGCAACACTTTAAAAGTAGGTGACATATGTTAAAATAATACAATATAAGATTAGTCTTACGATTTCATATGAAAAAATTTAAATATCTTAAAATATCCAGTACTAAAAAACTGAGATTTATAGACAATTATTACAAAAAAAATCTGTATATAATTTTTCTTCCAGGTTTTATGTCGGATATTGATGGAGAAAAACCTCAATCATTTAAAAAATATGCTATCAAGAATAATTTAGGTTTTTTAGCAATAGAGTATTCGGGACATGGTAAATCTTCAGGTCAGTTCACAAAAGGCAATATAAGCAAATGGACTAATGATGTAAAAATATCAATAAAAAAAATTATCAAAAAAAACAATTTCATTTTAATAGGCTCAAGCATGGGGGCGTGGATAGCATTGAATCAATTTAAATATTTCAAAAAACAAATTAAGGGTTTTATAGGCATTGGTTCAGCACCTGAATTTCTAGAAAGATTAATGTGGAAAAAATTTCCAAAAAAAATAAAGAAAGAAATAAAAGAGAAGGGTGTAAGTATAATTAAGCATGGAGACCCAAAGTTTAAACAAAGACAATATGAGTATCCTATTTCTTTTCAACTTATAAAAGATGGTAGAAAAAATAAAGTTTTATCAAAAAAAATAAATCTCAATATAAATGTGACCATGTTTCATGGAAAAAAAGATGAGGTAGTTCCTATTATATTTTCTAAAAAAATTTTAAAACTTTTTACTAAAGCAAAAAGAAAATTAATAATAGTGAAGAAGGGTGATCACAGTTTATCTGATCCTAATTCTTTAGGAAAAATTAAAAAAGAATTATCTATATTCGTTAAAAATATTCTTTAATCCTTGTTTGTAAGTAGGATATTTTAATTTTATTTTTAGTTTATTTTTCATAATTTTGTTACTAACTTTTTTTGAATCTTTATAAAATTCTTTCATCATTTGATTTTTAAAGCTAGAAATAGAGACTGCATTTAAATTCTTTATCTTTAAGAGGTTAGCAGCATATTTTGCAACCTCAATATTGGTAGAAGGCTTATCGTCAGATGCATTAAGTATCAAAGATTTTTTTGATGAAAAAAATAATGCTTTAATAATATTTGCCAGGTCTTCGATCCTTATTCTAGAGAAATATTTTTTTTCCTTAATGTAAAATTTTGTTTTTAAGATTCTTTTAAGAATATTATTTTCTTTAGAATATATTCCAGATACTCTTAGAATGTTTATATTTCTTTTTTTATTATTTTTAAAATTCGTCCACTCTCTTTCGGCCATTCGTCTACTTAAACCAAATTTTGTTAAACCTTTTAGTTTTGAATTTTCATTTACCCATTTTCCGTTATGATCGCCATAAACACTTGTGGCTGATAAGTAGATTATTTTTTTAAATTTTGAACGGCTTAATTTTTCTTTAAATTTTTTTAAAACTAAATCTTTTTTTTTCTGGGGCGGTATAGAGACTAATATATAATCAGCTTGTATTAAATAATCTTCCAAACTTTTATCATACGTTGAATCTTTAAATTTATAAGAAATGAATTTTTTTTTTTGAAAAGTCTTTATTTTTGTTTTTTTCGTATTAGTAGCGCAAAATGTAAATTTTTTTTTAGAATTGCATAAAATTTTAATAAAGTATTTCGCAGTCTGACCGAAACCAAAGAAAAAGAATTTATCTTTTTTAGTCATTAGGCTGATTTTGATTTTAAATCTTTCAATGAAATTGGGTTGTCAAGTTTGTCTAACATTTCTATTGGGCAAACTTGAATAAAGTTTTTAATCTCTATTTCAAAATTATTAAGTACTTTAGTCGCTACTTTTGAATTTGTTTCCTTGTTAAACTGTTGAAGCAAATCTTTTAAATATTTTTTCCAATATTCAGTCTCTATACTTTGCCAAACTACTGATTGAGAATTCACATAATCATTAAATTTTTTATTCGGGTCGTAAATAAATGCCATTCCACCTGTCATACCTGCAGCAAAATTATCACCAACATCTCCAAGTATAATCACCTTTCCGCCTGTCATGTACTCACATCCATTTGATCCACAGCCTTCTACTACTGCTATGCCTCCAGAATTTCTAACAGCAAATCTTTCGCCAGCCTTACCAGAGGCAAAAAGAATACCTTTAGTTGCCCCATATAAAACTGTGTTTCCTATAATTGCATTTTGGTTAGAAATTAATTTACTTTTGTTAAATGGTTTTACTATTATAGTTCCTCCAGAAAGACCTTTTCCGACATAATCGTTTGAGTCTCCACTAACAATTATTTTAATGCCTTTCGTTAAAAAGGCTCCTAATGATTGTCCCGCTGATCCGTTTAATTTAATTACTAAATTGTCTGTTTTAAAAGCATTATCTCCAAATTTTTTATATATGTAGTGTGATAGTCTAGTTCCTACTGCCCTATGAGTGTTTTCAACTTCATAATTACATTCCGTTACTGTTTCTTGATTAATATTATTTTTAATATCAGACCAAATTTTTTCATCTAGAGTGTCTGGGACTGGATTAATATCTCTCTTTTCACAATATCTCGTGTTTTCACCTGGGTCGGTTTTTACTAATAAAGGATTCAAATCTAAATCATCTAAATTTGGAGAGCCTCTACTGACTTGTTTTAATAAATCTGTTCTTCCAATTATTTCGTTTAAATTTTTATAACCTAAAGATGCTAGGATTTCTCTTACCTCTTCAGCTATAAATCTAAAAAAATTTACAACTTTCTCAGGAGTTCCATTAAATTTTTTTCTTAGTTTTTCATCTTGAGAACAAACTCCAACTGGGCAAGTATTTGAATGACATTGTCTCACCATAATACAACCCATCGCAATTAATGAAGAGGTCCCCATTCCAAATTCCTCTGCACCCATCATAGCAGCAATAACTACATCTCTACCTGTTTTAATTCCACCATCAGTTCTTAAAGTTACCTTGTGCCTTAAATTATTAAGTGTTAAAATTTGATTTGCTTCAGTCAGTCCCATTTCCCAAGGTATTCCAGCGTATTTAACACTAGTTTGGGGGCTCGCACCAGTTCCTCCCGAATGCCCAGATATTAAAATCACATCCGCTTTGGCTTTAGCTACTCCTGCTGCAATAGTTCCAATACCAGTTGCAGCTACTAATTTAACTCCTATCCTCGCATGCGGATTTATTTGTTTCAAATCATATATGAGCTGAGCTAAGTCCTCTATGGAATAGATATCATGATGTGGTGGCGGTGAAATTAAAGTTACTCCTGGAGTTGAATGTCTTAACTTTGCAATTTCTTTTGTGACTTTAAAACCTGGTAATTGTCCGCCCTCACCTGGTTTAGCTCCTTGAGCAATTTTTATTTCTATTTCATTGCAATTATTTAAATAGTCAACAGTCACTCCAAATCTAGCAGAAGCTACCTGCTTCACTCTCGAGTTTGCGCTATCTCCATTTTCTTGAATTTTAAACCTAGCTTTATCCTCACCTCCTTCTCCACTACAAGAAGCTCCTTTAACTCTATTCATACCTATGGCTAAAGTTTCGTGTGCCTCTGCAGATAATGCCCCATGGGACATGCTTCCGCTTCCAAATCTTTTTGTTAAATCTTCGACTGACTCAACATCTTTAATGTCAATTGGATTACTTATTTTAAAGTCTAGAAGGTCTCTCAAGTTAATTGGTGACATGTTATTTATGCCATCTGTATATTTTTTAAAGGTTTCGTAAGATCCAGATGTTACAGCGTGCTGTAAAGTATGTATTAATTTTCCATCAAACTGATGATTTTCACCTGTTTTCCTATATTTATAAATTCCGCCAATAGGTAAAATTTGAACATCTTTCTTGTATGCTTTCTCATGAAGCTCTTTAATTTTTTTCTCTATACCTATCAATCCAATCCCAGAAATTCGTGAAATCATGCCAGGAAAATAATCAGATACTAATGCTCGGCTAAGCCCAACTGTTTCGAAATTACATCCTCCTCTGTAAGAACTAATTACTGATATTCCCATCTTTGACATTATTTTTAATAATCCGTTTTCAATAGATTTTTTAAACCTGTCTACACAATCATTGAAAGTTAACTTACCAAATAAATTTTTTTCAAATCTTTGGTGAATACTATCTATCGTCAAATATGGATTTATAGTTGTAGCGCCGACTCCAATTAGTACAGCAAAAGAATGTGTATCCAAGGTTTCTGAAGTTTCTATATTCAATGAACAATAGCCTCTTAATCCTAACTTAACTAAATTAGAATTTACTGCTCCTACTGCTAAAGCCATAGGAATATTTGCTCTCTTATCAGATATATTTTTGTCGCTTAATATTAATGTAGTGAAACCTTCTCTAACTGCTATTTCAGAATCTTCTTTAATTCGTTGCAGATTAACTTTTAATGACTCGCTTATGCTAAAAGTACAATCAATTTTTTTTATCTTTTTAGCAAATATTTTTCTAAATTTTTTAAATTGTGAATTGCTAAGTATGGGACTGTTCAATACGAATATATTTTCTTGTGTCAAATTGTTAAAATCGAGAATATTGCCTAAGTTTCCAAATCTAGTTTTTAAGCTCATTACTTTATTTTCTCTTAAAGAGTCTATTGGTGGATTAGTTACTTGACTAAAATTCTGTCTGAAATAGTGGGAAATAGGTCTAAAGTGGCTTGACAAAACTGCAACTGGAGTATCGTCACCCATTGAACCTGTGGCCTCTTTGCTTTCCTCAACCATTGGATGAAGAATTAATTCTAAGTCCTCAACGCTATATCCAGATAAATACTGCCTTCTTCTTAAGTCATTGCCTGCATAATTTGATTCTTCATTTTCAACTTTCAATTTTTTATCTAAATCGACAATTTGATTATTAAATTGCTTATATTCTTTTGAAATATAATCTTTAATTTCTTTGTCTTGGTATAATTTTCCTTCTTTTAAATCTACGGCAATCAATTCTCCTGGACCAAGGCGTCCTTTTTTAATTACATTTTCCTCTGGAATCTTAATCATTCCAGTCTCTGAGCCAGCAAATATTAAGCCATCAGATGTTATAGTATATCTCAAAGGCCTTAGTCCATTTCGATCAACAGCAGCTAAAACCCACTTTGCATCAGTTGCACAAATCGCAGCTGGACCATCCCATGGTTCTATTGTGCTATTTAAAAAATTAAATAATTGTTGATGGTTTTTTGGAACAGTTTTACTTCTTTTGGACCAAGCATCTGGTATCATCATTAGTTTTATTAAAGGGGCAAGCTTTCCAGAATGAGTTAATAATTCAAAAACATTATCCAAAGATGCAGAATCAGAGTTTCCAGGTATTATTACTGGTTTTAAATCTTCAACATTTTTAAAAAGTTTACTTGACATATCTTGCTCATGGATTCTCATCCAATTAATATTACCCTTTAAAGTATTTATTTCTCCATTGTGTGCCAAAGTTCTAAATGGTTGAGCTAAATCCCAGCTAGGAAAAGTATTTGTTGAATATCTTTGATGAAATATTGCGAACCTAGACTTAAAAGATTTATCATTAAGGTCTATGTAAAAATCTGCTAACGCCTCAGCTAAAAACATACCTTTATAAACTATGGATCTAGAACTCAAAGAGCATATATAAAAATTCTTTAATTGATTTTCTCTAGCTTGTTTTTCAATTTTCTTTCTTGCTTCATAAAGATCACGTTCTAAATCATTGGTTTTTATAATTTCATTTTTTCTAAAGAGGACTTGAGCGATTTCAGGCCTATTGGATTCAGCAGTCTGTCCTAGAACTTTAGGATTTACAGGGACTTGTCTCCAGCCATAAATGTAATAATTTTGGCTTAATAGCACTGTCTCAATAATTGATCTGCATTTTTCTTGATCCGTGTAATCATTTCTTGGCATAAACACCATACCAATACATATTCTTTTTTGATCATCGTGTTTGTGTCCTGTCTCTAAAATTTTTTTATTAAAAAAATCTGGCGATATTTCTAATTTTATTCCTGCTCCATCTCCAGACTTACCATCAGCATCAACAGCACCTCTGTGCCAAACTGCTTTTAAAGCCTCTATTCCGTATTCAACCACTGCGCGGCTTTTTTTTCCATCGGTTGTAGCTATCATTCCTACACCACAAGCTTCATGTTCCAATGAGGGATCGTAAGCATTGTTTTCAATAAGTTTTTTTTTATTTTTAAAGTAGTTATCCATTATGCAGCAAATTCTTTTTTATTTTTTTGTCTTTTAGAAGATATATATTTATCCATTTGTTCTGCTGCATCTCTGCCATCTCTAATGGCCCAAACAACTAGTGATGCTCCTCTTACAATATCTCCAGCAGCAAAAACTCCATCTATATTAGTTTGCATTGTTTTTAGATCAATTTTAATTGTACCCCATTTTGAAACAACAAGATTTTCACTGTTAAATAACTTTGGAATATTTTCTGGATCAAATCCAAGAGATTTGATGACTAGATCTGCTTTTATTTTAAATTCTCCATCTTCGATAGGAATCGGTCTTCTTCTGCCGGAGGTATCGGGTTCTCCAAGTTTCATTTTACTAACTTCTACTTGACTTACCTTTTTTTCTCCTAAAAAAGATTTAGGGGCAGTTAACCAAATAAAATCTACACCCTCTTCCTCTGCATTTCCTACTTCTCTGGCTGAGCCTGGCATATTTTGTTTGTCTCTTCTATACAAACACTTAACTGATTTTGCTTTTTGCCTAACTGCAGTTCTCACGCAATCCATTGCTGTATCTCCACCTCCAATGACTACAATATCTTTCCCTTCAGCATCTAATACGCCATTGTCGAAAAGTTTAACTTTGTCTCCTAAACCTTTCCTGTTAGAGGCAGTCAGAAAATCCATCGCAGGAAAGATATTTTCCAAGTTTGATCCCGGTATTTCTATTTCTCTTGCTTTATAAACTCCGGTAGCTATTAAAATTGCATCGTGGTCTTCTTTTAATTGTTCAAGATTTTTGTCTTTACCAACCTCAAAGTTTTGAACAAATTTAATACCACTTTCTTTTAAAAGTTTGGTTCTTCTCTCTACAACAAATTTTTCAAGTTTAAAATTAGGAATTCCATAAATCAGTAAACCACCAGGTCTGTCATAACGATCATAAACTGTAACTTTATAACCAAATTTCCTCATTTCTTCAGCACATGCTAGTCCCGCTGGTCCAGCTCCTATTATGCCGATACTTTCTTTAAGTTCTTTAGAAATTTTTAGTGGTTTGACCCAACCTTTATCCCAAGCAGTATCGGTAATATATTTTTCAACAGATCCAATAGTTACTGTTCCATGACCAGACTGTTCTATTACACAATTCCCTTCACAAAGCCTATCTTGCGGACAAATTCTGCCACATACCTCGGGCATATTGTTTGTGCTTTGAGATAATTCGTAAGCCTCTTTTAATCTTCCCTCTGCAGTTAGCTTTAACCAATCAGGAATGTTGTTTTGTAGTGGACAATGAATTTGACAAAAAGGTACTCCGCATTGAGAACACCTGCTGGACTGTTCTTTTGCCTTATCGGTGATATATTCATCATAAATCTCGTTAAAATCTTTTTTACGTTTATCTGTACTTCTCTTAAGAGGAGTTTCTTTATCGATTTTAATAAATTTTAGCATTTTTTTACTCATAATCTGGTGTTCTAAGATAAAATATGCCTAAATGAAACACAATTTAAGTCAGCACTATTTACTTAAATTTGTTGATAAATAAGCTTTTTGTGGTTTTTTAACTGCATAACAGATATGCAAAATCATAATACCTTTGGAAATCATAGGAAATTTTAATAAGTATAAATAAATGCCTGAAGTTTTTTTACTTTCTATAGTTCAAGGAGTAACAGAGTTTTTGCCAGTTAGTTCCTCTTCCCATACAATTCTAATATCTAGTTTTTTTCATTATAACATCTACAATCTTTTATTAGATGTGAGTCTTCATATTGGGTCTTTTTTAGCAATTACTTTTTATTTTAGAAATGAAATAATTAACATTTCTAAAAATAAAAAAATCTTTTCTCTAATATTATTATCCTCGCTCCCAATTTTAATTTTTGGCTACATTCTTTCAAGGCTTGAAATGCAAAATATTTTACGTTCAATAGAAATAATCGGTTGGACAACGATTTTGTTTGGAATATTGTTGTTAATAAGTGATAGATTTCCCCAAAAAAAAAATATAAACAAAAATTTAAAACTTTCTGATGTTTTTATAATTGGATTATTACATTCTGTAGCGCTTATCCCTGGTGTTAGCAGATCAGGTATTGCTATTACGGCATCTAGATTTTTAGGGTATTCACGACTAGAATCTACGAAATTATCTTTTTTTCTGTCAATACCTACGCTTTTTATGGTTACTGTCTATGGTTTATACAAGATTAGTTCAAGTGAAAATCTATCTTTAGAAAATTTAAACATTCAATCAATGATTATTTCTTTCTTATTTTCTTACATAACTATAAAATATTTTTTAATATTCATTAAAAGGTTTTCTTTAAAAAGTTTTGTTTTGTATAGATTGCTTATTGGTAGTATAATTATTTTTTATGTATATTTTTAGAAAAAAAAATTTAGATAATGATATTTTAAATATTTTTTTAGGCTTAGTTCCTATAAGTTATATTTTTGGTAATTTATTACTAAATTTAAATATCTTAATTATATTTTTAATTGCACTTAAGACGTATAAATTTGATCTTTTTATAATGAAAAAGAATACGTTTAACTTTCTATTAATTTTTTTCTTCTTTTATCTAATTCTTACAACTTTTTTTAATAACTATCAGTATTTTGATAAGAACGAGCTTTATTTTGAAAATTTTTTAAAATCAATCTTATTTTTGAGGTACCTCTTATTATTTCTAGTTATCAATAAAATGGCCGAAAATAATAATTTAGACTTGAAATATATATTTCTACTAAGTGGTGTCACTTTAATTTTTTTAATTTTTGATATTTTTTTTCAATCAATTTTTGGTTTTGATATTTTCGGTAATGTTCCATCACAAAAAAGACTTTCAGGGTTTTTTGGAGATGAATTAATTGCTGGCGGATATATTCAAATTTTTTCATTTTTTTTAATTTTTTTAATCCCAACTGTTATTTTTATTAATATAAAAAAATACTTTAAAATTTTATTTATTTTTTCAACAATTTTTGTATTTTTAGGTATACTTTTAACAAATAACAGAATGCCTTTACTTTTATTTTTGCTAACATTAGGTATTTTTTTAATGACAGAAAAAAAATTAAGAAAATACATTGTAGTTCTTCTTATTGCTTTACCTTTAATTTTTTTCTCGATATTTAAGATTAATCCTAAGGTTTTTAACAAATACGATTCATTTCTAAATAATATAAATGTTATAGCTGTAGACTCATATAGTGTCTTCACGGGAAAAATTGAGACATTTGTTTATAAAAAAGAGGGGTATCTTAGAAGTGATCATTTAAGGTTATTTTATACAGCCCTAAATTTATCTAAAGAAAACATTATATTTGGTAGTGGTCTAAAATCTTTTAGATTGAATTGCAAAATAAAAGATAATTATAACTATTCTTGCTCAAATCATCCCCATAACTATTTTATTGAATTATTATTAGATACAGGCTTAATAGGTTTAATCACAATAATTTCATTATTTTTATTAGCTATTGTAAAATGGCTAAAAATTTATTTAAAAAAAAAGGAAGATCTTTTAAGCAGAGTTTCATTCGCCCCTCCCTTTTTAACTTTGTGTTCAATAGCATTTCCCATTAAAAGTTCTGGTAGTTTTTTTACTACGAATGTGGCAATAATAACATTTATGATGCTTGCATTCGTAATCAATGCGGACAATCTTAAGGTAACTAAATTTTTTTTTAATAAAAAATAATTATAAAAAAAATGTCATTAAAATTAAAATTAATAAGATTAAAATTAAAAAAACAATAACTGCTTTATTTAAAGATAGCCTAAAAATTGAAGTCATAATATTTTATATCAAAAATATGGTGCGCCTGCTAGGATTTGAACCCAGAACCTCCTGGTCCGTAGCCAAGCGCTCTATCCAGTTGAGCTACAGGCGC
>MDTB01016137.1_pt1 | contig 41905 bp, 37 predicted proteins | sample 811161 | NCBI WGS metagenome assembly MDTB01 (sample SAMN05326650, study PRJNA326480) | marine metagenome | isolation source: seawater | place: Mediterranean Sea | collected 2009 | reverse complement strand
CATTTAAGATATCAAAAACACATATTTGCAGAGCATGGAGGATGGGGAGGCGAAAGTAATAGTTCAGGAAAAGATGGAGAAAATAGCTACATTGAGGTTCCTCTAGGAACTACTATCAAGGATGCTGAAAATGGAGAAATAATTGGTGAACTTACAGAAAATGGAGAAGAATTAATAGTAGTAAAAGGCGGAAGAGGTGGAAAAGGAAATTCTCATTTTAAATCATCTACTAATCAAGCTCCAAGATATGCTCAGCCAGGTGAAGATGTTATAGAAGGCTGGTTTATATTAGAATTAAAAGTATTGGCAGATATTGGCTTAGTTGGATTTCCTAATGCAGGAAAATCTACATTACTTTCTGTTGTCTCAGCTGCAAAACCAGAAATTGCAAACTATCCATTTACTACATTGGTTCCAAATCTTGGCATTGTCTCTTATCGAGACCATAAATCATTTATTATGGCTGACATACCTGGAATTATTGAAGGAGCTTCTGAAGGCAAAGGTTTAGGTTTACAATTTTTACGACATATTGAAAGAAACTCTACTCTACTATTTATGGTCCCTGCAGATACAGATGATATCACTAATGAATATAATATTCTAATTAAAGAATTAAGAAAATATAATCCAGAATTATTAGATAAAGATAGAATTCTTGCAATTAGTAAATCTGACATGTTAGATGAAGAACTTAAACAAGAAATTTCCAATGAGCTACCTAAAGATTTATCATGTCTATTCATCTCCTCTGTTGCTCAACAAGGTCTTACAGAACTAAAAGATTTAATCTGGAAAAAACTTAATCAATAATGGATAAATTAAAAGAAATAGATGAATTTTTATTCAGGCTAATCAATTCTACAGGCTGGCAACAGATGGATCAAGTAATGATATTAATATCATCTAAATGGTTCTGGATTCCATTATATCTTTTAATAATTTACAAAATTTTTAAAAAATTCCCAAATGAATTTTTCAAATTACTATGTACTTTAGGGCTACTAGTTTTTATAGCAGACTTTGGTTCAGTTCATCTATTTAAAGAAATTTTTCAAAGAGCAAGACCATGCCATTGGCTAGAAGGAATAAGAGTTGTTGATGGTTGTGGTGGTCAATTTGGTTTTATATCCTCACATGCCGCAAATTCGTTTGCAATAGCATTTTTTATTTCTCTATTATTTAGAAAATATTGGTGGTTCGTACATTTATTCTCATGGGCGGTTCTAATAGGTTTTAGTAGGATATATTTAGGAGTACATTATCCTTTTGATATTTTAGGTGGCATGTTTTGGGGACTATTTGTAAGTTTGCTTGTCTATTATATTTATAAAATGAAAATCAAACAAATTGATCTCGTATGGATTAGCTGGATATCATTAGTTTGCATCTGGAACTTTGGGTGGCCAGATGCTCCGCCAATTGCAGATGTATTAATTGCTATAATTCTATCACTTGGTATTGTATTAATTAAAAAATTAAAAAAATGAAAAAAACACTCATACTATCAGCAAATCTTTTACCAGAAATTACTGAGTGAAAGAAATAATTTCATCTAATCATTCTATTTGGATTGGCAAAGAATCAATCTACCAATTAGATCTTGCTGCTTATTCTAAAATAGCAATTTTAGTAGATGAAAACACTAAAAAATACTGTCTGGAAAAACTTTCAAAAATTAAGTATACAATAATTATTGAAATTAAATCAGGAGAAAAAAATAAAAACCTAAAAACTTGCCATAGTATTTGGAAACATCTTATAAATCATAATTTTGATCGTAATTCTTTAATAATAAATTTAGGTGGCGGTATAATTGGAGATATAGGAGGATTTTGTGCTAGCATATACAAAAGAGGTATTGATTTTATTCATATACCAACAACACTTTTAGCTATGGTAGATGCTGCTATTGGTGGAAAATCAGGAGTAAATTTAAATAATTTAAAAAATCAAATTGGAGTTTTTCAAAATCCTTCTTCTGTAATTATTAATACTGATTTTCTTAACACATTACCTAAAAAAGAAATCATATCAGGATTTGCAGAAATAGTAAAACATGCACTTATTGCAGATAAAGAATTATGGAATAAAATTAAATGTACACAAATTGAAGAATTAAATTTAGATGAAATTATTATAAAATCTGTTGAATTAAAAAACAAAATAATACTCGCAGATCCACATGAAAAAGGAGAAAGAAAAAAATTGAACTTTGGACATACTTTCGGACACGCTATTGAAAGTTATTATTTAGAAAAGGGTACTCCAATTTTACATGGAGAAGCAATATATATAGGAATGATTTTAGAAACAGAAATTTCCAAGTTAACATTTTTAGAAAAAAATGAAATTAAAAACTATATTCTTAGTAATTTCAAGTTACCGTACACACCTAATAAAAATGAACTCCTAAAATTTTTAGTAAATGATAAGAAAAACCAAAGTAAAAGAATCAACTTTTCTTTATTAAAAGGAATTGGTCATTGTTCAACAGACAACCTATTCAATCATAATGAATTATAAAATCTCACATCCCACTAAAATTATAAACTGTGAGATAGAATTACCTTCCTCAAAAAGTATTTCTAATCGTTTATTAATTATACAACTTCTTTGCAAAGAAAATTTTAAAATTAAAAATCTATCAAAATCAGATGACACTCAAATTCTCAAATCTGGCCTAAATTGCCAACAAAATATTATTGATGTAAATCATGCTGGTACATCTTTTCGTTTTTTAATCTCATTTCTTGCTATACAGAATAATAAACAATTCATATTAACTGGTTCCAAAAGATTAAAAGAAAGGCCTATAAAAGAGCTAATAGAAACTCTGCAAAAAATGGGGGCGAAAATTGAATATTTAGAAAGAGAAGGAGCAGCACCTATTAAAATCATAGGAACAGAATTAAAAGGTGGGAACATTGAAATTGATGGAAGTATAAGTTCACAATTTATTAGTTCTATTTTACTTATATCTCCAATAATTAAAGAAGGGATTATCCTTAAAATTAAAGGAAAATTAGTTTCAAAACCTTATATACTAATGACGCTAAAATTAATGGAGGAATATGGTATTAAATGGAATTGGAATAAAGATCTCATTGAAATAAAAAAACAATCCTACAAGGCAAAAAACTATACAGTAGAATCAGATTGGTCATCTGCATCTTTCTGGTTTGAGATTGCATCACTATCAACAGAATGTAATATTAAATTATTAGGATTGCAAAAGAAATCTATACAAGGAGACATAAAGGTTGTTAAAAAATTTAAAAATTTAGGAGTAAATACAATTTTCAAAAATCAAATATGCACATTAACAAAAAATAAATTTAACTACTTTCCAAAAGAGGAAAATTTACTTGAAAATCCAGACTTATACCAACCATTAAAATGTACACTGTTTGCAAAAAATATAAAAACAGAATTCTTAGGTTTAGATACATTAATAAATAAAGAATGTGATAGAATTAATGCAGTTAACAAAGAACTTTCTAAAATAAATTCAAATAATATAATAGAAACATATAATGATCATAGGATGGCTATGAGCTTTGCTCCACTAGCACTTAAATTTGAAGGTTTACAAATCAATGATATAAAGGTTGTAAACAAATCATACCCAAAATTCTGGAATGATCTAAAAAAAGCAGGATTTATAATATCTCCATAATCTCACTCAGACATTGAATCTCATATTCAGGTTTCTCAACATGAAATTTCTGCTCTGGATTAAAATAAATACCATCAATACCAAATTTTTGACAAGCTAATATATCTATTACTAAATTATCACCAACATAGATGCTCTCTCGCTTTTTACAATTTGATAAATCTAAAGCATATTGAAAAATTTCTGGACTTGGCTTCTTAAATCCAGATTTTTCAGAAGTAATAACTTGTGTAAAATAATTTTTTAAATTTGAATGATCTAACTTTATCTGTTGGGTACTATGAAAGCCATTTGTAATTATATATAAAGTATATTTTTTTTTCAAATAATCTAAAACATCAAATGTATATGGAAATAACTTTTTTTCTCTTGGACATGTTGTCACATAGTATTCACCTATCTTTTCAGAAAGTATATCATCATTTATTCCAAAATCAGCAAGAGTGCGTTGAAATCTTTGGACTCTTAAATCTTTCTGTGTAATCTTATCAACATTATATAACTCCCATAATTTGCCATTATGTTCCTTATAAGTATTAATAAAATTATCAGAATCTGATATACCTTTAGAATCTAATGCGAAATTATTATAAATATCTAAAAGTATCTTATAGGAATTAGCCTCAAAATCCCATAAGGTACCATCAAGATCAAAAAAAACATGCTTATATCTCATCTACTGTTTTTTTCCAAATGCTAAGTCGCCAGCATCTCCTAATCCAGGAACAATATAAGACTGTGAAGTCATTTCAGCATCTTCTGCTCCTATCCACAAGGTCCAATTCTTTACGGGTGAATTTTCTTTCAAATACTGCACACCCTCAGAGCTAGCAATAACTCCTACAATATGTATATAACGAGGTGTTCCATGCTTTAAAATTGCTTCCATAGCCATAATCATTGATGCACCACTAGCTATCATAGGATCACAAAGTATTACTGTTTTATTATTTAAATCAGGGGCAGACATATACTCAATATTTATTTCAAAATTACCACCTTTTTTATGTTTTCTATATGCCGAAATAAAAGCGCTATCTGAATCATCAAAATAATTCAATATACCTTGATGCAGTGGTAGTCCTGCTCTAAGTATCGTTGCTAAAACAGGTTTCTCAGTCATCAACTTTTCTTTAGCAATTCCAAGTGGTGTAGTAATATCTTTATATTGAAATTCCATAACTTTACTGATCTCGTAAGCAAAAACTTCTCCAATTCTTTGAATATTTTTTCTAAATCTCATAGAATCATTCTGAATATTTACATCCCTTATTTCACTGATAAAATGATTAAATATTGTATCCTGTTTACCTAAATTCATTACCTTCATAATAATGATCTTATTAAATTAGTTAATATACTATTCTAAACAACAAATATAAAAAAAGGGACTAATCAAATAATTAGCCCCTCATTAAAATTTTTCAAACTATATTAGGATAATGAATTTACATGCTTCGCTAACTTAGATTTTAAGTTTGAAGCTTTATTCTTATGAATTATATTAGTTTTTGTTAATTTATCCAACATAGCCGAAACTTTAGGTAATAAAGCAGATGCCTCTTTCTTATCCTTACTTGCTTTTAAATCTCTAACTGCATTTCTAGCAGTTTTATGCTTATATTTATTAAGAAGCCTTTTCTTTTCAGTCTGCTTAATTCTTTTTAATGCTGATTTATGATTTGCCATATTTTATTTTTTAAGTACCCCGACGGGGAATCGAACCCCGGTTACCAGGATGAAAACCTGGCGTCCTAACCACTAGACGACCGGGGCCTAAGTGTTCTCAAAATTAAGTCTGCAAATTTATACTTTTTTTTAATCTTACAAAAAATTACTTGTTATTTGTTTCATGAGATAATTTAAACCCTAATCTTTTAGAAGTTTTTATCTTATGATTATTATTTATATTTAATATTTCATGAACAGAAACCATCCTAACGTCATTTAAATCAGGAGTTTCCAAGTCAAAATTCAAAGAATATTGCATAGCACAATTAATAATATTATCCATATGTTCTATATCAATTCTTTGATTTACAAAATCATTAAATAAAAAACCTAATTCTTTGTCTCCTTCAACAAAAAAATGACTATCCTTATTAATAAATATGCGAGCAATTAAAAATCCAGTATCATTCAACCTGCTATACTTCAATGAATCTGAAAGAAAATTATAAATATTTATTAATCCACAAAATGATCTCATATTATCTTCTTTAACATATGAAGTTGAATGAATATAATGTGAAGATGGAAAATCAAAAATATTTGTGTGCATATGAAAAAGAAGAGTATCACCAGAAAATTTTAACTTAGCGTCAAAATCACCCGATTCCTCATATGATATATTGACATTTGTATCGGAAACTGCTGTATTTAATCTTTTTGCCTTAGCACTTAAAACATCTTGAATCTGTGAAAAAGCATCTTGAGTTATCTTATAAACCTTTTGTTTTGTAGAAGACTTCTCTTTTAATAACTTAAGTATGTTCTGTTCTGAATTCATATTAATAATTTTTAGCAAATAACACTCTCATTTCAGATGGCTTTTCTGTAAACAAACAAGTACCGGAAACATTTTTATTATCTATAGGAATGCATCTTATGGTAGCTTTGGTTTTTTGTTTTATAAGCTCTTCAGTTTCAATAGTTCCATCCCAATGAGCATAAACAAATCCACCTTTGTTAATTAAATTAATGAATTCTTCTTTTGAATTTGCAATAAAAGTTCTCTCTTCGCGAAAATCAAGAGCCTTCTGATATAAATTTTTTTGTATCTCTTCTAATAAATCTTGTATCCTCTCCTCAACACCTTCTATATTTAAAGTTTCTTTTTCAAAATTATCTCTTCTAGAAATCTCTATAGTTCCATTTTCTAAGTCACGAGGACCTAAAGTTAAACGTAATGGCACTCCTTTCAATTCATATTCTGCAAATTTCCAGCCTGGCTTATGAGTATCACGATCATCAAATTTCACAGATATTCCTTTTGATTCTAATAACTTTTTCACCTTAAGTACAGAAGCAGAAATTTGTTGTAATTGCTCAACACCTTTATATATAGGCACGATTACTACCTGATATGGTGCTAATTTTGGAGGTAAAACCAAACCATGATCATCAGAATGTGTCATAACTAAAGCCCCCATCAAACGTGTAGAAACTCCCCATGAAGTAGCCCATACATATTCTTGCTTTCCTTCTTTTGTAGTAAACTTAACATCAAAAGCTTTTGCAAAATTCTGAGCTAAAAAGTGGGAGGTGCCAGCTTGCAATGCTTTTCCATCTTGCATTAAAGCCTCAATACAATAAGTTTGCTCAGCACCTGCAAATCTTTCTTTTGGTGATTTTAAACCAATTATCACTGGCATTGCCATAAAATCCTCAGCAAATTTTGAATAAATATGTATCATCTGTTCTGTTTCGACAATAGCCTCTTCCTTAGTAGCGTGAGCTGTATGTCCTTCTTGCCACAAAAATTCAGAAGTACGCAAAAATAATCTAGTTCTCATCTCCCATCTAACAACATTTGCCCACTGATTTACTAAAATTGGCAAATCACGATATGACTGAATCCATTTTCTATAAGTATCCCAAATAATAGTCTCAGATGTTGGTCGAACTATCAGCTCCTCTTCTAATTTAGCTTTTGGATCAACAACAACACCACTACCATCAGCAGAATTTTTTAACCTATAATGAGTAACAACTGCGCATTCTTTTGCAAAACCCTCAATATGATCAGCTTCTTTACTTAAATAAGATTTAGGAATAAAAAGAGGAAAATAAGCGTTTTCATGACCTGTCTGCTTAAACATTCTATCTAATTCTGCTTGCATTTTTTCCCATATTGCATATCCATAAGGCTTAATTACCATACAACCTCGCACTCCCGAATTCTCAGCTAAATCAGCTCCTTGAATAATATCATTATACCATTGAGAATAATCTTGTTTTCGTGATGTTATCTTTTTTGCCATTTTAATTTAAAAAAAATGTAATTTTGTAGTATTATTTACGTTTAATAATAATTGTACAAAGCTAATAAATTAAACGAGCATAAGTTGTCTGATTACTAAACAAAAAAATAACTATGAAATCTTTCATCCCAACGTTAATAATACTATTATTTTTTGGATCATGTATTACATCAAATTATACACAATATAATGATCCTAATTATTTACATAGTCATGAGTTTAGCTCTTATGAAGAAATTTCAGCTAATAATCAATTAGAAGAGGAAGTAATAACAACTGATGACACACTAGATGCAAAAATAAGTTATGAAAATAATTATGATTACTATGACTATAGCTTTTCGTCTAGAATAAGAAGATTTCATCAACCAATGTATTATTATAATAACTATTATGGTGGAATCTATACTGATTACTACTGGTATAATAATAACCCTTATTACTGGGGCACAAGTATATATTACGGATATAATTGGCATTATCCTTACTATTCTTACTATAGTTATTTACCATATTATTCTGGAAACTATTATTCATTGTACAGCTATCCACACCATGCATACTATCATTCAGTATATAACACATATAACAATAGAAATAATTTTAACGGCTATATAAATGGGCGTAGAATTAACCTTGCATCAAGTAGAGGTAGCAGAGTCGTTAATACTGGCAATAAAAATATTACATCTCGTTCACAAAAAACAAAATCAAATTTAAACATTAGAACAAATAATACTATTAGTGGTAGAAAATTTAATTCAAAATCTACAATCAACACAAAAAATAGTAAACAAGAAAACTCTAACATTCGAAATAATGGACTTAGAAATAATTCAAACATTAAAACAAATAATACTATAGATAGGAATAAGCACACAACAAAATCAAATAGAAGGAATGTATCATACTCAAAACCTACTAGACAAAATAATAAAAGCTACAATTCAAATAATAATAGAAGAAGTTCATTGGGAAAAAGTAAAACAAGGATAAAACCAAGAAGATAATATGATAAAAAAAATCTTAACAATTACTATTACAATAAGTGCATTAACATTAACAGCTCAAGATGAAATAGATGCATTAAGGTACTCAACACAAGATTTAATTGGTACTGCAAGATACACTTCATTAGGAGGTGCTTTTGGATCACTAGGAGGTGAATTTTCTGGTCTAAGTTCAAATCCTGCAGGAATTGGCATGTTTCAATATTCAGAATTAACTTTTACTCCATATATGAACCTAAACTCTAATAGATCCTATTACAATAATACTTATAAGGACGCATATCGATCTGAATTATCTGTAGGTAATTTAGGCCTTGTTCTTAATATACCTCAAAGTAATACTAATTGGAAAAGAATTAATATTGGAATTGGATGGAATCAATTAGCCAATTATAACAATGCAATAAAAATTGAGGAACAAAATAATAGCTCAATAGTTGATCAATTCATAGAAATAACTGAAGGAACTCTAATTAGTGATATTCAAAATGAAAGAGGTGATTACATATCTGAGATGGCATGGTATACATATCTAATTGATCCATTATTAGATACTAGTAATAATATAATAGATGGACAATATGTCTCTAATTTTTCTTCAAATAATAAATCACAAAGAAAAATCATGACAAGTAATGGCGGAATAAATGAATTTGTTCTTTCTATTGGAGGAAGCTATAAAGAAAAAATATATATAGGCGCTACAATAGGAATACCGAATTTGAACTATTATGAATATTCGGAATACATAGAGGCTGAAATATCTGACACATCAAACAACTTACAAAGAATGTTTTTCTCTGAAGAAAGAGCTGCATATGGAACAGGTTATAATCTTAAAATTGGAGCGATTTATAGATTATCAGAAAACACTAAGATTGGAGGAACTATACATACACCAACTTTTTTTAATATTGAAGAAGACTACAATACTAATATCACAACATCATTTAAAGATAGTTCACTTAGTTACTCTATGGGATATTTCAATCCAATTAATTATAACCTAATTACACCATTAAAAGCAAGCATTAGTGCTTCTACAATATTTAATAACTTTATGATATCAGCAGATTATGAAATGATTGATTACTCCACCGCAGAATATCTTAACACTGATTTTGAGGATGAGAATAGAGCAATAGAAAATGACTACCAAAAGACAGAAAACATTAAATTGGGAGTGGAAATGAATATGAAACCTATTATGTTTAGAGTTGGATATTCAAAATATGGAAGTCCTTTTGCAACAAAAGATTTTAGCAGGGAAAATTTTAGTTATGGGGTAGGAATAAATAATAGCAGCTATTTTATCGATGTAGCCTATGTATTATCTCAATCATCAAGTCAATATAAATTATATGGTGATGAGCATATAAATCCTACAGATTTAACAAATACTAATCATAGTTTATTATTTACAATAGGTTTTAGATACTAATCTAAAAGCCTATTAAGAGCTGCTTTTGCTTTTTGATGAATGCCTCTCTTATAATCAAAATCAGACATTGAAAGACATTTATCAAAATAGTACTTTGCATTATTTAAATCTTTATTATTTTCATAAATTAAACCAAGCTGCAAAGCTGACATTGGAGCATAATAGCTAGAACTGTTTTCACCTTCTTTCAATGCCTTCTTATAATATTTAATTATTTCACTTTCACTACTATTTAATTTTGATTTAATACGAGCCAATCGATACCAATATTCTATCTGATTAATTATATCTGGTAAATGAGCAGGTAATTCAATTTTATTAAGTGCTGATAATGCTAAAAAATAATAGCCTCCATCATATAGTAAACGACTTTTTAACAAAATAGGATGACTAATATAATCTAATTGTGCATCTTTTAAGGCAACACGGTCCTCATCAATAAAAGTGTTACCATCAGAAATAACTCTTGAAAAGTATTTTTCTTTCATTACTATATCATTTCGTAAAAACGCAATCCAAGCTAATTTATGGTAAGCTGATTTAATATAATTTAATCCATGGAAATTTTTAAGAAAATACTCAAATTTTTGTTGTGCATTATTAAAGTCTAACATGTATAAATAAGCCATTGCCTGTAGATAATCAAGATAGTAAAACGGAATTTTATCAGTAACATCAGGTCTGTCTTTTAATACTTCTAGGCAATATTTATTATCACCTATATTGTGTGACAAGCGTGCAGCAGCAAAATTCAATAATAAATTATCACGATATTTATATCCTATCCTTTTAAGATATTGCTGACAAACATCTTCATTATTAGTAAAATTAATCTGTAAGAATGAAAGCATAAATAAAATCTCATATTCATAAATTTCAAAGCGGGGATCATTTAACAATGAATCTAATTCACTCAATCCAAGAGAAACACCTGAATTTAAACCTGCCAAATTAACTAACCAACTAAAATCCTTAGGGACAGCACCTAAAAAAGCATGAATAATACCCAAACCTTTATTATTAAGAGTAAAATCAGGAAATTTATTTTGATTTTCTTTAAGTAACCTATATGCTTTGATAATCTCATAAGAAGCAAGTATATACTGTTCAAATTTTAATCTTGAAAAAGCCCACTGTAAGTTAATCTCTGCCTTAGAATATAGATAAAAAGGAGAAGATTTATCATTCTTATCTAACAAAGAAAGTCTTTCATTTTTAAAATGTTCATGTAATTGAAAATAATCAATATCCTCAGTTATAAGAATCGTTAAAAAATCAATATAATTTCTATAAAGTGGTATAAATCCATTCTCTGGATTATGTAATTTTTCACTATCTAATAGAGCATTTGCCTTTACAAATTCAAGATTAATAATATGCAAGTATGACTTTTGTATATTATCATTCATGTCAAATGAAGCAAACGTCAAATTACAAAATAATAAAAAAAGTAATGTAAGTTTTTTCATTGTAAAAAAAAAGGATCCCAAAAATATGGAATCCTTATTAAATAAACTATTTTATCTACTAAGCCTCTTGTTTTTCGAAACTATTTGCATCGACCATAATTCTTCCACAATGCTCACATGTAACTACTTTTTTATGTGTTTGAATTTCAATAAGCATTTGCGGAGGTATTTCGTATCCAGAACATGCACCACGTTCAACAGATACAACTGCTAAACCATTGTTCACCCTAGACCTAATTCTTTTGTATGAATCTAATAATCTTTGAGGAATTATCTTTTCTGCTTTTTGAGAATCAGAAATTAATATTTTTTCCTCTTTCTCAGTCTCTGCAACAATTTCATCCAGTTCTTCTTGTTTTAATTTCAACTCCTTTTTTCTGTCTTCAATTTGCTCTTTACAAGCATTCACAACCTCTTGTTTATGCAAGATATTTGCCTCGTTTTGTTTTATTTTCTTTTCTGCAAGCTGTATCTCTAAATTTTGATATTCAACCTCCTTTGTTAAAGAAGTATATTCACGATTATTCTTAATATTTTTAAGTTGAATTTCATACTTTTCAATTGCTTCTGAAGATACTGTAATCTTATTCTTAGATGCAAAAATATTTTCGTTAATCTCTCCTAATTCTGTATCAAATTTCTCTAACCTTGTTTCTAAACCAGTAATAATATCTTCTAAATCTTCAATCTCTAAAGGTAATTCACCTCTAATAATTCTAATTTTATCAATTTTTGTATCAATAACTTGAAGTTGATGAAGCGCTTTTAATTGATCCTCTACAGATCCTGTAGTTTTTTTTTGTCTTTTTGCCATTATAGGTACTTTATCGGATTAGTATTCACTTTAGATAATTGGACGGCAAATTTAGTAAAATTTTTGGTAAGCAAATCATAAATCAACTCCTTTGTAAACTGTTCGCTTTCATAATGTCCAATGTCAGCAATAATAATACTATTTTCAGCATCAAAAAACTCATGATATTTAAAATCAGCTGAAATAAAAATATCTGCCCCAACAGATTTAGCAGCATTTAAAAGAAAACTACCACTTCCTCCACATACAGCAACCTTCTTAATATTTTTATGAACCATACTAGTATGTCTAATAGAATGAACATTCATTCGACTTTTTAATTGCTTAAAAAAGGTATCAACAGGCAACTCTTTTTGCAAATCACCAACTAAACCAGATCCAATATCTTGCCGAACATTATCTAGCAAATAAATCTGATAAGCTATTTGCTCATAAGGATGAGTCTCTTGAAGCTTAAGAATAATAGACTGTTCTAAATATGTAGGAAATATAACCTCTACACGCTCTTCATCCTCAATATGCATTTTTCCTTCCTCACCTACAAAAGGATTACTTTTCTGAGAGGGCCTAAAAGTGCCTCTACCACTTAGATTAAAACTACATTGATCATAAGAACCAATATTACCAGCACCAACTTCAAACAATGCATTCCTAACATCATCTGCATATTTAGTTGGACAATAAAATGTTAGCTGTCTTAACACATCTTTTTTATGAGATAAAACAGATGTATTCTGCAAACCTAAGCGCTCGGCAATTTTTGTGTTTACTCCATCTTTAATATTATCTAAATTAGTATGTATTGCATAGATAGAAATATCATTTTTAATAGCTTTAATAATTGTACGCTCAATATAATTGCGTCCATTTAGCTTTTTAATACCAGAAAAAATAATAGGATGATGAGCAATAACAAGATTACACCCTTCTTCTATTGCCTCATGAATTACTTCTTCAGTACAATCAAGTGCTATCAATATCCCATCTAAATTAATATTTTCATCACCAACTATTAAACCACAATTATCATATTTTTCTTGATAATAAAGCGGCACCAATTCTTCCAAAAATCTAGTTATATCTTTAATTTTCATTTTCCAAAAGTACAAAACTCTTTTATAACAAAAGAGTATCTTTGCATTATGAGGTTAATACTATATCCAATTTCAATTATCTATGGATCAATCATGCAAATTAGAAATTTACTTTTTGATTACAATATTTTGAAATCAAAATCACATAATATTCCTATTATATGTATTGGAAATTTATCGATTGGAGGTAGTGGAAAAACACCCCATACGGATTTCATTGCTAAACTATTAACTAAAAAACACCAAGTCGCAATACTAAGTAGAGGTTATAAAAGAAAAACTTCAACATTTAATTATGTTGAATTAAATAGTTCAACATCTGAAGTGGGAGATGAACAATTACAACTAAAAAAAAATAACCCAAATTGCGTCGTAGCAGTAAATAATGATAGAAATCAAGGAGTTAATATAATTCTCAAAGACTATCCTAAAACAAATATAATCCTCCTTGATGATGGGTTTCAACACAGAAAAATAAAAGCTGGCCTAAATATTATAATAACACCTTTTCAAAATCCATTTACAAGCGATAATATTATTCCACTTGGTACATTAAGAGAATCTGTAAAAGAAGCAAAACGAGGTAATATCATCATGATAAGTAGAACTCCTAAAAATATAAGTTTAAATACAAAAAAGAATCTAATTGAAAAGTTAAGTCTAAAAAATTATCAAAAAGCTTACTTTTCATCAGTTGAATATAGCAAATATAGGAGTATTTATAACGACACCGAATTAAAAAATGAACAAAAGTATAGCGTCACACTAGTAAGTGGAATAGCAAATTCAAATCATTTAATAAATCACCTTAAAAAACAAAAAATAAAAGTAAAATCCATAAAGTTCTCTGATCACCATAATTATACAGTAAAAGATATTAAAAAAATATTATCAATATATAACAAAGAAAAAAGCACGAAAAAACTTATCTTAACCACCGAAAAAGATGCTACAAAATTAAGAGAACTGACAGTACATTTCAATCAACAAAACGTATATTATATACCTATCCAAATTATAATAAATGAAGGCGGAAAGTTTGAAAAACAAATATTAAACTATGCTAAAAGCAATTAAAGAATCAACAATATTTTTACAAAAGAAAAGTAATCAAATACCAGAAATTGGTATTATTCTGGGTACTGGTCTAGGAGAATTAGCAAAACAAATAGATATTCAAGAATCTATTCCATATGAAGATATTCCTAATTTTCCATTATCAACAGTTGAGGGGCATTCAGGAGTCTTAATTTTCGGATCCTTAGCAGGAAAAAAAGTAGTAGCTATGCAAGGAAGATTTCATTTCTATGAGGGTTATTCTATGAATCAAGTTACTTTTCCAATCAGAGTAATGAAGATGCTAGGAGTGAAAAAATTACTACTTTCAAATGCTAGTGGCGGTGTAAATCCTAAATATAAAATAGGAGATCTTATGATAATAAATGATCATATTAATTTAATGCCTAACCCATTAATTGGGCCTAATATAGAAGTGCTTGGCCCAAGATTTCCAGATATGAGTGAGCCTTACTGCAAAAAGATGATCAAACAAACAGAATATATTGCTAAAATCAATAAAATTAATATACACAAAGGTACTTATGTAGCTTTAACGGGACCTACACTAGAAACTCCAGCAGAATATCAATACATGAGAATAATCGGAGGAGATACAGTTGGAATGTCTACAGTTCCTGAAGTAATTGTAGCTCGACATATGAACATCTTTTGTTTTGCAATTTCAGTAATCACCGACTTAGGGATTCCAGGAGAAATTAAAGAAGTAAGCCATTCCGAAATACAAAAAATTGCTGAAAATACTGAACCTAAACTAACTAAAATTATTAAAAAACTAATTGCATCTATATAATGAAAAAAATAATTTTTATTTTCACTGCAACTTTAATATTTTTTAATACTAAAGCTCAAAATACAGCTATGCTATTATTCAACTGGCAAGATACTACTCTAGTGGGATCATGGGCATATAACAATACATATAATGAATGCTGGGGAGTAGCAATAAATGATAGAGAATTTGCGATTATTGGCTCTACAGAAGGAACTCATATTTTTGATATAACTAATCCTTCTAGCAGCTATGAAGTAGCTTTTATTCAAGGAGGATACACTGGTGGTGGAGTTATACATAGAGATTATCATGACTTTGCAGGATTTCTTTATATAGTTTGTGATGAAGGTAGTTCAAGCACACTACAAATTGTAGATATTTCTAACCTGCCAAACTCAATTAATGTAGTGTATGATGCAAATACACTTTTAACAACCTGTCATAATGTCTATATCGATACTGCCACCGCAAAACTTTATGCATGTGCTGCAAATTCAGCAATGGATGTTTATAGTCTAAATAATCCAATAGAGCCTACACTAATATACTCATACAATGGAGTTGGTCATGTACATGACGCATTTGTAAGAAATGATTCTGCATACCTTAATTGTGGAAATGAAGGCTTAAAAATCTTTAATTTCTCTAATGTAAATCAATTAGGAGACCAGCCTATATTATTAGGAGAACTCACCTCATATCCTGATGCAGGATACAATCATTCTGGATGGTTGTCAGATGATGGAATGTTATATGCAATGCAAGATGAAAATCATGGATATGATATAAAAATACTAGATGTTAGCGACGTCAATAATATATCTGTAATATCAACATTTAACTCCGGAGTCAATCCTAATTCAATAGCTCATAATGGGATCATAAAAGGTAATGAGTTGTATATATCCTACTATCATGATGGTTTGCGTGTATTCGATATTTCTGACCCATATAATCCAACACAAACATGGATATATGACACCTATATTAGTAATAATCACAATTCATATAGAGGAGCATGGGGAGTTTATCCATTCCTACCATCAGGAAATATAATTGTTTCTGACATGCAAAGTGGACTATATATTATTAATTTAAGTAGTAATACTACAAATAAAATTGAAACTAAACATCATAATAAAATATACCCTAATCCAACAAAAGATAAAATTACAATCATATCAGAGGCAGATAATATTATAATATACAATAGTCTAGGCATTAAAGTAAAAGAAAAAATAATAAATCAAAATCAAAATACTTTTTCTATAAAAAATTTAAATAGCGGTTTGTATTTTTACTATCTTAAAAAAGATAGAGAAAATTTAAAATCAGGAAAAATAATTATTACAGAGTGAAAAAATTAGAAAAATATGAAGCAATTATTGGGCTAGAAGTTCATGCGCAACTACTTACCAAAACTAAAGCATACTCTCGTGATGAAAATATATATGGGGCAATACCAAATACAAAAACATCAGCAATATCTCTTGGTCATCCTGGATCCTTACCAAGAAGTAACTCAAAGGTTATCCAATATGCGATCAAATTAGGTATTGCAATAGGCTCTAAAATTACACATAGGAATGAATATGCTCGTAAAAATTACTTTTATGCTGACTTACCAAAAGGCTACCAAATAACACAAGATACCACTCCAATATGTACAGGAGGATTTGTTAATATAAAAGATATCAAAGGTAATAAAAAAGACATCAAAGTTACCAGGATTCATATGGAAGAAGATGCAGGAAAATCTATTCATGACTTAGACCCATTAAATTCACTGATTGATTTGAATAGAGCCGGTGTTCCATTACTAGAAATTGTTTCTGAACCAGAATTAAAAAGTTCAGATGAAGCCTATCAATATATAAATGAAATTAGAAAAATTGTAAGATACTTAGAGATTTGTGATGGCAATATGGAAGAGGGATCGTTAAGATGTGATGCTAATATATCGGTAAGATTAAAAGGAGAAAAAGAACTTGGAACAAAAGTTGAGGTGAAAAATATGAACTCAAGTAGGAATGTGAAAAAAGCAATTGAATTTGAGATAGACAGACAAATCAAATTACTTAAATCAGGAAAGAAAGTTATTCATGAAACTAGAAGTTTTAATGCAAATCAAAATAACACTATTGCTATGCGTCACAAAGAAGAGGCTAATGATTACAGATATTTTCCTGAGCCTGATTTACAACCCATACTAATCAACAAAGAATATATTGAGAAAATAAAAGCATCATTACCTCTACTTCCAAGTCAACTATTCAAAAAATTCACAAAAGAATTTGGATTGTCTGAATATGACGCTAACATATTAATTGATGATAAATCCATTGCTCTCTACTATGACAAACTTTGTACATTTACAAATAGCTATAAAGTAGCGGCAAACTTTATGAATGGAATTGTAAAATCATTTCTAAATACAAATGCTATTAACATTCAAAAATTCAATATTTCTCCAAAAAGATTAGCAAGTTTAATTGATCTTGTTACCAGTGAAAAGGTGAGTCATACAGTGGCAACTTTAAAAATATTTCCAGAAATGCTAAAAAATAATGATCTAGCAGAAAAAATTTCGAGAGATAATCATTGGTTACAAGAAAAAAATAATGATGCCTTAAAAAATTATATTAAAATGGCCATTTTAAAATACCCAGAAAAGTTAAATGAATATAAAAATGGAAAAAAAGGAGTTATTGGTTTATTTATGGGGGAAATAATGAAACTTTCAAAAGGAAAAGTAGATCCTAAACTTGCAAACAAACTGTTACAAATTGAACTAGAAAAATAACATTGAAAAAAGAAAAAATATATTTTGCATCTGATTTCCATTTAGGTATTCCTAAACTTGATGAAAATCATAAAAGAGAAAAACGCATCACAAAATGGTTAACAGAAATTAATAAAGATGCAAAAGCAATCTATTTAGTAGGTGATATTTTTGATTTTTGGTTTGAATATAAAAAAGTTGTTCCAAAAGGATTTGTAAGAATACTTGGTAAAATAGCTGAACTTACTGACAATGGAACTCAGGTGCACCTATTTGTAGGCAATCATGATCTATGGATGAGTGACTATCTAAAAAAAGAGATTGGAATCACTATTCATCATGAACCAAAAATAATTAAAGAACAAAATAAAAAAATTTTTATTGGTCATGGTGATGGAATGGGAAAAGGTGATTACATCTATAAGATAATTAAAAAAATTTTTACATCCAAAATATGTCAATGGGCATTTGCACGTTTTCATCCTAATTTTGCTTTTTTTTTAGCTCATAAATGGAGTAATAGTAGTAGAAAAAATAATCAAGCAAGAGATGAAAAAAACGATATACTATTTACCTACTGTAAAGAAAAACAAAAAATCAGACCTATTGACTACTATATTCTTGGACACAACCACAATCCTGTACAGTTAAAAATAGATAAAGAATCAACATACATAAACCTTGGTGACTGGATTACACATAATACATTTGCAGTAATGGAAAAAAGTAAAATAAAATTGAAAAAATACTCAAAGTAAAAAATAACTAATAAAGTTGATTCTTATTATTCAACTACTTAACAATCAATTTATCTGTCATAATTATATCACCATTACTTATAACATTAACAAAATAAATTCCTTTCTCGAAGCCAGTTAAATCTGCCGTTATCTCTTGATATTTACTTACAACTGTGCCAGAAAACAATTTACTAACTTCAGCACCTAGAATATTAATTAAATTAACTTCAACCTGCTTATCCGCAATATTATCTAGAATAATCATTGTATTACCTTTGACAGGATTAGGAAATACAGAAATTCTTTCTTGGTTATTTACCTGATTATTAATCATTAAAGATGCTTCTTCTCCAATCATAATATTATCTAGATAAAAATTGTTAGATATATCATTTACAATATATTCAAACTTAAATTTAATATTTGCATCTTTAAGCTGTGGATTAGTAATCACACTGTCTTTCCACTCATAAGAATTTGGTTTAAAAATAGTAGTATAAAGGCCGGCATTAGATGTTTCAACAGCCCCAATTATACCCAATTCTCTCCAAGATTCTCCACAGTCATTAGAATAAGTTACCTCAAGTTCATTGACTGGAAAAGTATTAAAAGCTGCTCCAGACCATGAAAATTTAATTGCAGGACTAGTGAAAGCGCTTAAATCATAAGCCTTTGAAACTATCTCAGTAGATACGCCAACTAACATGTTATCAGCAGAAACTTTGATTGAGGAAAAGCCATCAGAACCTACACCACTTGACCATTCCCAAGTTGTATTTCCTCCTGAAGAAAAACTCCACTGACTAGTATCATTAGTTGACTGATTTAATTTCCAATCTCCATTATCACCAACTAAATCAGACTCTTCTTCAAAACTATAAGAGTATGAAGAATTAGTTGAAGATGAAGATGGATTACTTACACTTACAAACTTTTCTATAGTATAAGTAGTAGTACAAGTATTAGTATAAGTTGCAGCATAAAAATATTTCTTTACGAATCCCCTAAAATAAGATGAATCAGCCATTCCAAAATACAAACCTAAACTATCTAACTGTATCTCAGTTATATTAGTTGCACCCATTGCCATAAGTTCAAACATAGTTCCCTGTACCATATGATCTTCAGATAAAGTATCATATACAAAAGGACCGCCTGGAAGTGTATTTGGATCTACAACTTTTAATGCAATAGTTTCATCATACTCAACAGTTAACGAAACATCAAAATCTCCTACAGAACTATAAGTATGAGACACAAAATTATCACCTGAATTATCTGTAACACCATCTCCAAAATCCCAAACAAAAGAAGAGATATTTCCTGCACCAAACATAGGTTGATTACCTTTAAACAAAATTGACTCTCCTTGACATAAAGAAGGTAGACCATTCATTACAACAAAGGTTGGTTGCTGAGTACAAAAAGGTGGAACATAACCATCTGCCGTACCTGTACTATCAAGGTTTTCAGGAGACCACATATACTCCCTAAATCCAATAGTAGAAAGACCTGTTTGCTCATCATAAGATCCATCTAAAGTAATATTCATAATAGCGGTTTGATCTTTAGTAAACATTGTTACATCAGCATCTGAAGAGTAATCCATATAATTTACAAACATTTCTCCTGCCCAATTTAATGAATCACCTATACATCCTTGATTTTGTATGCCAACGTGATATGGAAAATCAGATAAATTCACACCAAAATTTGCCTCTCTTGCTGGAGGAGTATCTTTTATATTATCGTCACCACACGTTGCATCTCCCCATGTGTGTCTTAGTCCAAGCCAATGACCTACTTCATGCGTCAAGGTACCACCACTAACCATTTGGCTAGCTAACAACACTACTCCATCAGTTGACATACGTCCAGTATTAGGAAATTGAGCATATCCTAATAATGTATTACCATCATCTTGAGGAGCAAACTTCTTAACTGTCCAAATGTTAAAGTATTGATAAGAATTCCAATAACTTAATGATTTTACAGCATCTCTAGGCTCAGGCTCATCAGTAAGAGAAGATCTCACTCTATTAATTCCTGTCGTAGGGTTACCTTTTGGGTCTTTTTTAGCTAATCTAAATTCAAGTTTAGCATCTCCTCTAACAGCAGCAAAAACATCTGGTGTCTTACTTAAAAAATTAGCAGCCTGACCATTAATATTTGCATTTAAGATATCAAGAGCTCCTTGAATAGATTCATCAGAAATATTCTCATTACCCATGTCATGAATAACATGTACTACCACTGGAATAATTTTAATATCATTCTCTGTCTTTAAATTATTTAATCTATTTAAAGCTTTAGTATACTGCTCTTCAAGCTCAATATTATTATCCTCCATGCGCTCATAAAAAAGAGGATACTTTTCTATCTGCTCCTCTAAAGACCCCTCATAAGTAGCGCACTTTTGAGCAAAAATGGAAGTAGAAACTAAAAAAGCACCAAAAATTAAAAGTAAAATTATATTTCTCATACTCTAAATGATTTTATCTTATCAATGTAATAAATTTATAAGTTTACAAATATAGCTTTTATCATCAAAAAAACGAAACAATAAACTAATAAAAAATAAAAAGAATTATTTACTAATTAACATGCTTTTCTGCATGATAAGAAGATCTAACAAACGGACCACTTTCAACATGTTGAAAACCTAGAGAAAGACCGATGTCTTTATAGTTAACAAATTTTTCTGGTGTAATAAATTCAATGACAGGCAGGTGTTTTTTAGAAGGTTGCAAATACTGACCAAGAGTGATAATCGAAACTCCTACTTTACGTAAATCATGCATAGTCTCTATTATTTCTTCCTCTGTCTCTCCTAGACCAAGCATTATTCCAGATTTAGTTCTAATTCCTCCTTCCTTTAAGAATCTTAGAGTATCGAGACTTCTATCATATTTAGCCTGAATTCGTACTTTTTTTGTTAACCTTCGTACTGTTTCTAAATTATGAGAAACCACTTCAGGAGCAACATCAATAATTGGCTGAATATCTTTTAATCTTCCTTTAAAATCAGGTATCAAAGTTTCGATAGTTGTTTTAGGGTTTTCTTTACGAATTTCGTTAATAGTTTCCACCCAAATACTAGAACCACCATCCTTTAAATCATCTCGATCTACTGAAGTAATAACTGCATGTTTTACTTTCATTAACCTTACAGATACAGCAACCTTTTTAGGCTCTAAAGTATCAACAGCTAGTGGACGACCAGTTTTCACATTACAAAACCCACAAGAACGAGTACAGATATTTCCTAAGATCATGAAAGTAGCGGTGCCAGCACCCCAACACTCTCCCATATTAGGACAACTTCCACTCTCACAAATAGTATGTAAATTATGAGAAGTAGTAATATCTCTAATATGCTTATAAGCATGACCAGTAGGTAATTTTACCTTCAACCAATTAGGCTTCCGTTTTTTTTGAATAGTTTTCATAAAAAACCTAATTATATATACTTTATTTCAACAATGTGACTAATTGCTACTCCTTCACATGGCTCTTTAGAAATACCGCATGAAGAAAATAACAATAAAAATAATATAACACTAAAAAATAAAATTTTTTTCATTTAAAAGAAAATTTATGCAAAAATACATAATTTAATATGTAAGTAGCTCTTTTTAAAAAGCACTTTATATATTTGTATTATTAGTAGTATTCATCAAATGAAACACATTACTTCAATAATAAATAATGATTGGGATATTATCTTAAAAGATGAATTTCAAAAGCAATATTTTAAAAAGCTTAAACATATAATTGCTAATGAAAGAAAAACAAAAAATATATTTCCAAAAGATGATAGTGTATTTAATGCTCTAAAGTTATCTTCTTTTTCACAAACAAAAATAGTTATTATTGGACAAGACCCATATCATAAAATTGGCCAGGCACACGGTCTTTCCTTCTCTGTTACTAATAATCAAAAAATACCCCCTTCATTATATAATATTTTTAAGGAATTACAGTCTGATTTAAATATATTACCAACAAAAAATGGCAATTTAGAAACTTGGGCAAATCAAGGAGTTCTGTTATTAAATTCAATACTAACTGTTAGAGAAAATGAAGCAGGATCACATCAAGAATTAGGATGGGAAAAATTTACCGATGAAATAATTTCTAAATTATCTAAAAATAAAAAAGGAATAATTTTCTTACTTTGGGGTTCTTTTGCTCAAAAAAAATCCTTACTAATTAATGAGCAAAAACATACTATTTTAAAAACAAGCCACCCTTCACCATTATCAGCATATAGAGGATTTATAGGGTGTAAACATTTCTCTAAAATAAATCAAATACTTAAAAAAAATAATCAAATACCTATAAACTGGAAATTATGCTCAAATACCTTAAAATTATTTTAATCTTGATTATGAGTGAAATATCATTTGCACAAGAAAATATAATAAAAAAAACTAAAGATTATATTGGCACTTCTGTTTCAGACATACTATTTATTTCTATAAAGAATCAAAAACTATATCATATTCAAAATGAAAAAATTATATATACATATTTGATATCATCATCAAAATATGGAAAGGGAAATAAAATTGACAGTAATAAAACACCTATAGGTTTGCATAAAATAAAAGAAAAACATGGTGCAAAAACTCCGGTTAATGGGAGAATGACAGGAAGGGTTTTTAACGGTGATATTGCCACAATTTACTCAGATAGAACAAAAAGTAAAACAGATGATATTACAAGTAGAATTCTTTGGCTTGCAGGACTTGAAAAAGGTAAAAATAAAGGTGAAAATATTGACTCATACAAACGCTATATTTATATTCATGGAACATCGGAAGAGGGTTTGCTGGGCACTCCTTCATCAAATGGGTGTATAAGAATGAAAAATAAAGATATAATTGACTTGTACAATAGAGTAGAAGTTGGTACTTTAGTACTTATTTTATAATCTAAAAGAAATTTTATGGAATATCTATTTTTAATAGTATTGATTATTGGCTTATCGCTTCTGTATTTCAGAAAACATGAAGTTACAAATAATAATTCAGATGAATTGTTATTAAGTCTTAATGAAAACCTAAGAAAAGAAATCCAAGAAATTCGAAAAGAAATTTCAACTAACTCAGATAAAAGTAGAAAAGAAATAGAAGAAAAATTAATTGACATTAATTCAGGAATCAATACATTTCAAAAAAGTTCTAAAGAAGATATGCAAAAACAATTTGCAGCATCAAATAAAGTTATCAAAGATGTAACTACAGAATTAGAAAAGATAAAAGGAACAAATGATCAAGTTCTTGGATTTGCAAATCAAATGAAAACATTAGAAAAAATATTAAGTCATCAAAAACAAAGAGGTATATTAGGAGAAATCCAATTAGAAAATCTATTAGCAAATGTATTGCCTCCTGAATTATTTCAAATGGAATATCAGTTTAAGAATGGAGAATCTGTAGATGCTATAGTAAAAGTTGGAAATTTTATAATTCCAATTGATGCAAAATTCTCTTTAGACAATTATAATAGAATGATTGATAGTGAAAATAAAAATGAAATCGAATCATTAGAAAAAACATTTAAAGATGATATCAAGAAAAGAATAGATGAAACATCTAAGTATATTCGTCCTTCAGAAAAAACTACTGACTATGCCTACATGTTTATTCCAGCAGACGGCCTATATCAAGACTTATTAAATAGTAGAGTCGGATCTCTTAAAATAAACTCCAAAGATCTAGTTTCATATGCTTACACTAAGAAGGTCATGATTGTCTCTCCAATGAGCTTGTTTCCAATGCTGCAAATCACCGTAAAAGCACTACATAATATGAAAATTGAACGTTCTATAGATGAAATAATGAAAAACATCAATAAACTAAGTTATCACTTAAACACTTACAAAAACACCCATGAAAGTTTAGGTAAAACGATAGGTACAGTAGTCAATCATTATAACAAAACTTCGAAAGAATTCAAAAAAATTGACAAAGACGTTACTAAAATATCTGGCGGTAAAACTTCCTTAAAATTTGAATATAGTAATTTAGAAAAACCTCATCTTGATGAATAAAAAACAAGAATACATATTTGGTATTCGCGCTATAATTGAAGCTATTGAAGCTAACAAAACCATTGACAAACTATTTATTCAAAAAGGATTACATAATGAACTATTCGCTAAACTTTGGAAATTGGTTCGACTCAAAAGAATTAATTACAAGCATGTTCCGCTTGAAAAAATAAATCGTATAACAAAAAAAAACCACCAAGGAGTTATAGCATTTATTTCTCCAATTGATTTTCATAATATTGAAGATATTATCCCTGCTATATATGAAAAAGGAAAAACTCCATTGATACTAGTTTTAGATAGGGTGACTGATATTCGAAACTTTGGTGCAATTGCAAGAACAGCAGAATGTGCCGATGTTGATTTCATATTAATACCTGAACAAAATACCGCTGCTATTAATGCCGATGCTGTAAAAACATCAGCTGGAGCCCTTCACCGAATTAGAGTTTGCCGTACTTGGAATATGAAGTTGGCATTAGAATTCATGAAAAATAGCGGAATACAAATTATTGCATGTACTGAAAAAACACAAAAAAATATATACACTCCTAATTATTCTCATCCTACTGCAATTATTTTAGGATCAGAAGAAAATGGAATTTCCTCTGAAATTCTAAAAATCAGTGATATTAAAACTAAAATTCCTATGATGGGTAATATAGCGTCTTTAAATGTCTCAGTAGCTAGTGGTATCATTCTATATGAATGTATAAGACAAAGAAATATACAATGAAAAACAATTGGTATTTAGACTGGTTTGACTCGAATTACTATCATGTATTATACAAAGATCGAGATGAAAAAGAAGCAGAATTTTTTATCGACAATATAGTATCACACTTACAAATACAAAAAAAAAGCAAATTACTAGATGTAGCCTGCGGCAAAGGAAGGCATGCTATTTATTTCAATAAAAAAGGTTTAAATGTTGTTGGAATTGATCTATCCTATAATAGTATCAATATCGCAAAAAAACATGAAAGTAAGACTCTACAATTTAAAGTGCATGATATGCGCAAAGAATTCAAAAAAAATGAATTTGACATAGTAACAAATTTATTTACTTCATTTGGCTACTTTGACGAAGAAAAAGAGGAGCAGGACACTATAAATTCCATGGCAAAAAACCTTAAAAAAGAGGGGGTACTAATTATTGATTTTATGAATGTAAAAAAGACAATGCTAAACTTAATTACATATGAGAAAAAAACTGTGAATGCCATTAACTTTAAAATTTATAGAAAAATTAAAAACAATCAAATTATTAAAGATATTAAGTTTTCAGATAATAACATAAAATATCATTTCGAAGAAAAAGTAAAAGCATTAACGCTAGATGATATAAATTTATTTATAATTAATGCAGGACTGAAAATTGTTAATATCTTTGGAAACTATAAATTAGAGGACTTTAACGCTTTAAACTCTGATAGATTAATAATTGTCTGCAAAAAATAAGTTATTAAATAACTAAAGAATACAGACAGAAAAAATTGCTTTTTTTATAAATGAACCAAAAGTACATTATAACTGGTGCTCCAGGTACTGGTAAAACCTCCATTATTAACGAGTTAAATAATAGGGGTTTTAATTGTATTCGTGAAACATCAAGAGAAATTATTTCTGAACAGATTACAAAAGGAGGGGACATTCTTCCTTGGAAAAATCAAATTGCTTTTGAAAATAAAATTGCAAATATGAGAACTAAACAATATCTCAATTGCACAGAAAAATCTGTATACTTCTTTGACAGAAGCGCTATAGATTGCATTGCATATTTAAGATTAAACAATATTCAACCAACATCTGAAATCATAAAGTCTGTGAAAAAATGTACTTTTAATACAACTGCCTTTTACACTCCAATATGGCAAGAAATCTATACAAATGATAGTGAAAGAAAAGAAAAACTAGAGCAAGCTAAAAAAATAGAAATGCATATTTTATATACATATAAAAAAAAAGGCTATAAACTAATAGAAGTTCCAAAAAAATCCATAATCAATAGAGCTGATTTTATTCTTTCGCAAATATGATTTATATCCCTTTTTTGTTGTAATTTTGTCAAATCAAATAATTATAAAAATAAAAAAATGGCAGTATTAGTTGGTAAAAAAGCACCTAGATTCTCTACAAAAGCAGTTATTGAAGGAGGGGAAATAGTAGAAAACTATTCTTTAGATCAATTTATAGGTAAAAAAACAGTAGTTTTATTTTTTTATCCTAAAGATTTCACATTCGTATGTCCAACCGAGTTATTTGCATTTCAAGAAAAAATTAATGAATTTAAAAATAGAAACGTTGAACTTATTGCATGTTCAACAGATAGTGAGCAATCTCATTGGGGTTGGTTACAGATGAAAAAAGATGATGGGGGTATTAAGGGAATAACATATCCTATACTTGCTGATATAGATAAAACAATTAGTATGAATTACGATGTGCTGTTTGGAGATTATGAAGTTGATGATAATGACGAGCTCTATTCAACAGGGCCAATGATAGCATTTAGAGCTCTATTTATTATTGATAAAAATGGAATAGTTCAACACCAATTAGTAAATCATCTACCATTAGGAAGAAATGTAGATGAAGTAATCAGAATGGTGGATGCATTACAGCACCATGAAGAACATGGTGAGGTATGTCCTGCAAACTGGGAAAAAGGTAAAGATGCTATGCAGGAATCTCATGAATCAGTTGCTAATTATTTAGCAAACCTATAATTTTAAGAAAATATGATTTTATTAACCTCACTGAAAAAATCAGTGAGGTTTTTTATTTTTGCAAAATGCAAACACCAAAATTCATAGTAAAATTTATTTTAAATATCTTTCCGCCTTTACTATTTAATAGAATTGTACTAAAGCATATTTCTAATGATTTCTCAGAAATGAAAGTAGTTTTAAAAAGAACTCTATTTAATATTAACTTACATAAAACTATCTTTGGGGGTAGTATTTTCTCTGCTTGCGACCCTTACTTTCCTACCATGTACTATCACATATTCGCAAATAAAAAAAGAAAACTGATAGTCTGGTTAAAATCTGCAGAAATACAATATTTAAAACCCGCCAATAGCTCTTTAGAACTTCATTTTAAAATTACCAAAGAAAATATCATAATGGCTGAAAAAAATCTAGATAAAAAAGGGAAATTTGAAATTTGGCACACTGTCAAGGCAATAAATAAAGAAAAAATTGTCTGTGCAAAAGCAAGAATGCAAATCTACCTTAAGGATTACAACTAAAAAATACAAATTATTTGCTATTAATAAGAACGGTAGCATAGGCCGAAACACCTTCCTCCCTTCCTACATAACCTAAATGTTCAGTTGTAGTTGCTTTTATAGAAACTAAACTTTCATCTATACCAATACAACTAGCTAATACTTCTTTCATATTAGGGATAAATAAACCTATCTTAGGTCTTTGTAAACAAATTGTAGAATCAATATTTATTACTTCATATCCTTTATCCCTTACAAAATTCATAACCGAAGTGAGTATCACTTTACTATCAATGCCTTTATACTGTGGATCATTATCAGGAAAATTTGAACCTATATCACCCAAGTTAGCAGCACCCAAAAGGGCATCACATATAGCATGTATTAAAACATCAGCATCAGAATGACCCAAACTACCCCTATTATGAGGGATAACGATACCACCTAAATTAAAATCTAATCCTTCTGCTAATTGATGTACATCAAAACCAAAACCAATTCTAAAATTCATACTAATTTATTTCTTCTATTGCACCAAAATTCCATGTCATAGAAAAACGCATAGTATTGGCCAAAGGATTAGTACCATTTATTTCCCGGCTAGCATTAATTAAATAAGAAAAGTCAAGCAAAAAGACATTATACTTCAATCCAGAACCAAAACTAAAAAACTTCCTTCCTCCTTTAGTATTATGTTCGAAGAAATACCCTCCTCTAATTGCAAATTGATCATTATACCAATACTCTGATCCTACTGAATAATTAATTTCTCTAAACTCCTCTTTGACACCTCCAGGAGCATCCCAAAAAGATTGAAAAATACCAGAAACTATAGCAACATTAGGATCCATTCCAGAAGAATACGTCCCATTAGCAGGATTATAATCAGAAGGAGGTGTTGGCACTAGTAGCTTATTAATATCAAAGGCTAATAATATGGTATTATAATCATCAATATCTGCCCCTAATGCAGTTCCTAGTCTCATGTTGATTGGAATAAAATCTTTAACTGAAGTCTCAGAATAAGAAATTTTACTACCAATATTAGAAATATTAGCTCCTAATGAGAAGTTCATATCCTGTCTCACTACCCTAATCGGTTTATTAAAAAAACCTGCAACATCAGCAGCAAATGCTTGTCCCGGTTTTGTAGCAATTGATCCAGCATATTGACCTCCTGTCAAATTAGAATAAATATATCTACCAGATATTGCTAATGAAAATAAATCTGAAAGCTTTCTAGAATATGCAGATCCAATTGCAAACTCATGTGGCTTATACTGTCCAACTACATCCCCTTCAGTATTAGTAAATGTAATATCACCTAAAGAAAAATATCTCAATTCGACACCAATAGCCTCATTCTTATTTAATTTATTAAAAGCTCCTATATACGAAAGATTTATATCTGGCACCAAAGCTCTTAACCAAGGAACATAAGATACTGACATCCCAATATTTTCCTGAGAGAAGGATAATTTTGCAGGGTTCCAATGTAATGAGTAAGCATCAGCACTTGTAGCAACACCAACATCTCCCATAGCACCAGCTCTAGAATCAGGAGCAATTAATAAAAATGGTACAGCTGTTGTAATAGTATTTAACTCATTTTGACCAAGATCATTCTGTCCAAATGAACTATAATACATCATTATCAATCCAAGAAAACATACAGTTATTTTATACATCTAAAACTAATTTAATTTACAAATATACTTCTTTTAAACGCTATTACTCTGGTAATAGTATAATTCTTATTGAATTTGAGGAATAATCTCCATATTCAGTGCTAACTACTAAATTTGCAATATACATGCCTGGGCTAACTCTACTTCCAAAATTATCCTTTCCATCCCAACTAATTGGACCAATTCGAAATCCACCACCATCATAAACTCTCTGAATACTTTTAACTAAAACACCTGTGAAAGAATAAATATTTAAAACATAATCTAGCTTTTGATTAATCTTATTATGTTGGAAATAAATATCAGTAGACAATAAAAAAGGATTAGGAAAAGAAATAAAATCCGCAATTTTTAAATTATTTCCATCAGTTACAATAAAATTAATAGTAGCTTTGGATGAATTATTAAACACATCCCACACTTTTAATTCAATTGAATGTTCTCCTGGAGATAAATTGTATAAGGGAAAGCGAATTACTCCTCTAGTAAAATCATCTTTTACAGCTTCGTAATAATCATTTAAAATATAGGGGTTAGCAGTATTACCATCAAAAACTGCAGTAATGTCATGACCAATACCATTGCCTACTGTATTAATTCCGCTAAAATCAAATATATGAGCAAGAAGAGTTGGATTCGCATCAGTGATTCCTCCGTCAATAAAAAAAGTATCATTCATAAACAGAGATAAATTAGCTCCTTCATAATCATAAACTATATTATCTGCTATACCTCCGATAACAAAATTATCTTTAACTCCATTGGCATCAATGGGATTCTGTTCATCATCATTCATGGCATAATATGATATTTTACCAGACCCATAATTATAAGCAATATCTTTAGGTACTATAAAAGAAAATGAAAATTTTCCATCTTTTACAGTAGCAGCTCCTTTATACAATATATTATTCTGATCTCTGTATGGCATAGGAGTACAACTTTCTTGACCTAAAGTATTCCTAATAATCTCTTTATCATATACAGTTGGATAAATTGTACCATTAAAACTAGAAAGTAATCCATCCGCATCTTCAATATGGCCCTCAATTACAACCTCACTTAAAGCTTTTAAAGTATCATCCATAGATATAGTTTTAACTTCAAAATATGGATACGCTAAACGCAATGCAGGATTTCCTAAAAGAGTAAAATTTCGATTATTAGCGGAAGTTCCACTTAATACTTTTGTAGTTTTAAAAATATCCCCTAATCTTGGAAAATCACCTTCTTGCTTTTCAAATATATTTCTAATAAACTTAGTATTCAAATTATAATTTGGCGCTGAATAAACTAAACGAGTTGTACTTAAAAGAGCTATTGCACCTCCTTCAGAATTTAACAATACATACTCTCCGGCCGATTTTTCTTCAGGATTGTCGAAATAAGAAAACTTACAGGTTGCCGTCATGAAAAGTGGTAAATTATTTATATTATTCCATTTTTTTATCTGATCAATTTCTAATATTCTTTCTTGAGCCCATCCTAAAGTACTTCCATGACCAGTATAATTAACTAATAACGCTCCTTCCAACAACTTAGTATTTATTGCATTCTGAGTATCTTCGCTTCTAGGACCTCCTGGAGTAGATTGCTGAACATAGTTATCCAAATAAATCTTCTGAATATTTATCTCAGAATGATTATCCGCAATATAATTCGCCAAACTATCCGCTTGCCACATATGAGTATTACCATCTTTTAAATCGCCATCATCTGCTATAAATACAACATCATTTCTCCAATCACCAAATGATAAATTCTTATAATATCGCTCTACTTTATTAACTAAAATATTAGCTTCTGTTAATGTAGTTACAGGAAATCTACCAATACCAATATCTACTAAGTCATTATTAAACAAACCTTCATCATCATCCAGTAGACCAAAATAATCATCAGTTACGTATGACAATATTGGATGTGTAGAATTAGCTGACTGGTATGTAGGGATGAAATTAGTATTATTTGCTATTCTGCTTTTAGGATCATATGATCCATCGCCAAAAAGTAATAAATATTTCAAATCTGAATTCTCTTTATCATACTGGTATTTAACAAAATCACGAATTGCACTCACATCCTGCATTCCAGATGAAAACTCATTATATATCTCCTGTGGAGTTACAACAACTGAAATTATACTATCTTGATGAAAATGAAAATCAGCTAAACGATTTGCAGCTGATAAAAAATCAGGATGAGAAACAATAATAAACTCAACTTGTGGGGAAATACCGTGAATATCCTGATTAATAATCTCTCCTATTAAATTAGGGCTTAAATAAGCCGAGTTGTTAAAAGCTATATACTCATGAAGAATATCTAATGAATCGGAAAAATGTAGATTATTTGCAATAATTGAAGTTGCCATTCTCTTAACATTAGTCGGATCTGTAACATCCCAAACGCTAGCCCCTACTCCATCTTCAATAGAGTAACCACCTATTCCTTCACCTAAGTTATCTACATTTCTAAAATTAAAATAATTACTACTTAATTTTAACTTGCTACGTGCATTAATTTGAATATAATTTAACCATGCTTCAGCACCTTGATCTAGTGAATTATACTGCATGTCAAAGGCTAAATTTGGTGAATCTACTAAAGTATTAAGTGAAATTGTTGCTTCCTTAGCATATTCAGAGGCAAAATCTGAAGAAACAGCAGGAATAATTAAATCTGTAAGAAAAGATGAGTTAAGATTAATCTGAAAACTAGAATTTTGCAGAGATCTGGCTGCGACTGCTATTTTAACATCTACTAACTCTGCAAGGTTTGGAAAAGAAAAATTAAAAGATTGCGCACTATTATAAGAAAATCGCTCGCCAAACCATTTTCTTCCAGATTGTATAAGATTATATAATTCCGACTCATGTTGATAATAAGAACTGTAAGTATCTATTACTCTTGTAGGACTCTGAAACACATCTTTTTCAATGATCCTTTTTCCATCTGACTGACTATTAATAGTGAGGAAATAACTTACTTCATCAGCAAAAAGATGTTTTTCATATTCAAACAAATTATTGTTATCATTAAATTTCCAAACACCTGAGGACATACCATAAAACAAAATATAATCACCTGATTCAAAAGCACCATTATTATTATTATCAATTATTTGTATAGCGTTTTCAGTCAAATCCAAATGTCTAAAATCTGAATTTAATTTAGAAAGCATCCCGCCTCCATTACCGTAGATTTTCAATGATGAGTTCTGAATATTAGAAGTTTCGATACCCAAATTCAGTAAATCAGAATAATTTAATTTATAAATACCATTTTGATTTGTAGTAATCTTATACCAATATCCAGTTGATAAAACAGATGATTTTTGTACAACTTCTGCTATTAATTCATGTGATAAAAATATTTGGCAAAACAAAAAAATTATGCATACTTTCATAGTTGCAAATTTAAAGATCCTTTCTAACATTAACAGAATAACGCAGAATAAATTTAAATAGTATGCGATTTTTTATCTAGCATAATAGATATAGTTAATTAATTTGTTTATTTTTGTAGAATATAATCATTGAGAAAAAATATTTTATGTTTAATAATATCTGCAAGATTGCAATTATTTTATTTACATGCTTATTTATTGATAAAACTGCATCTGCTCAAGATCCTGCATTTAGCCAATTCTATGCAAACCCATTATATCTAAATCCTGCATTTGCAGGAACAAATGAATGTCCTAGAGTAAATCTTAATTATCGAGACCAATGGCCAGGAATAGGTAGAACTTATGTAACTACATCTGCATCTTGGGATCAACATATAGAAACAATTGGAGGTGGTTTTGGTGTTGTTGTATCTCAAGATAGATCAGGAGCAGGAAATCTTAATACTTCTCATGCATCGCTATTATACTCCTACCGATTAAAAATAAATCATGCATTTGATATGAAAGCAGGTTTTGAAGCTTCATACAGAATGATACAGTTAGATTGGAGTGATTTAACTTTCGGAGATATGATTGATCCTCAGTATGGATTTATTTATCCAACAAGTGAAGATATAGTAAACAATCCAAGTTCAAAAAACTTCCCTGATTTCTCTGCAGGTTTATTAGGTTATTCAGACAATCTATTTTTTGGATTTGCAGCCCATCACTTAACTCAACCTAATCAGGGATTTATTAGTGAAAGTCAATTACCAACAAAATTTACAATTCATGCAGGAGGTAACTTTCCTCTAAGTAGATACAGAAATTTAGTTACAACAATTTCTCCTAATTTCTTATATCAGAAACAACAGGACTTTCAGCAATTTAATTATGGAATATATGTAAACAGAGGACCTGTTGTCGGTGGATTGTGGGCTAGAAACAGCTTAAATAACTTTGATTCATTTATTCTAATGTTAGGATTAGTGCAAGAGTCTTTTAAATTTGGTTACAGCTATGACATAACTCTTAGTGAACTTAAGCTTAGTAACACTCTAGGAGCTCATGAATTATCATTTACTTTATTTCTACCATGCAGAGCGAAAGGAAAATCATTTAATACAATAAGTTGTCCTCAATTTTAGTTAATAACAAAACAGATTAATATTTATAAATAAAATGAAAACAAATAAATTAATTCTAATAATTTGCTGCGCAGTTATACTATCTTCGTGCTCAAAAACAAAAAAATCTTACCCAGAATCTTCAACGACAGGATGGGAATACAATAACTCTACAAATGGAGGTTTTGAAGTTAATGATAATTTTAGATTTACTGAACAAAAAATAGGCCCTGGGCTAGTATTTATAGAAGGAGGATCATTCACAATGGGCAGAGTTGAACAAGATGTAATGTATGAATGGGATAACATTCCTAGAAGACAGACTGTATCTTCTTTCTACATGGATGAAGTAGAAGTTAGGAATATAGATTACAGAGAATACTTATTCTGGCTTCAAAGAGTATATGGATTGTCATACCCTGAAGTATATAACAAAGCTCTTCCTGATACACTAGTATGGAGAGACAAATTAGGATATAATGAACCTCTTGTTAATCAGTACCTAAGACATCCTGCATATAATAACTATCCAGTAATTGGTGTTAGCTGGCAACAAGCAACCGACTATTGTGTTTGGAGAACAGATAGAGTTAATGAGAGAATTCTCATAGAACACTGTATCATTAAAGAAAATATGGAACAAGTAGATGATGATGTGTTCACTACACAAGCATATTTAAAAGGACAATATGAAGGAATCATAATAGACGCTCCTAAGAATCTTACAAATAAAAACTATGGAAGTGGAGAAGAAACAAGAATTGTTAGAATAGAAGATGGTTTACTACTTCCAAATTATAGATTACCAACTGAAGCAGAGTGGGAATTTGCAGCATTAGGTTATGTAGGTAATACAGTAGATGAAAATACAGAAAATAGAAAAATATACCCTTGGAGTGGATCCTCAGTAAGAAGTAATGAGCGTAAAACTCAAGGGATGATTATGGCAAATTTTAAAAGAGGAAGAGGTGATAATATGGGGATTGCTGGTAATCTAAATGATATGAACGATATTACAGCTGAAGTAGGCACATATTTACCTAATGATTATGGGTTATATAATATGGCAGGTAATGTTTCAGAATGGGTTATGGATGTTTATAGACCAGTAATTGAACAAACTACTACTGCTGATCATAGAAGCTTTAGAGGAAATGTTTATCTCACCCAAAAAACCGATGAAGATGGATTTATTGCGGAGAAAGATAGTCTTGGAAGGATTATTATGGTACCTGTAGATCAAAAAAATAATGCATACAGAAGAAACTACAAAAAATCTGACAATATCAATTATTTAGATGGAGATATTGAATCTCAAATGGGTATTGATTGGAATAATTTTTTAAACGAAGATTCAATTGCTGATAAAGCTAATGTGAAAATTGATAAATGGAATCAAGACGCAAATAAATACAAAGATAATGCTCCTGCAGGAAACAGTAATGAAATGTATGCATATGGAGAATCTTCTTTAGTTACAGATAGAACCAGAGTATTTAAAGGTGGGTCATGGAAAGATAGAGCCTACTGGTTAAATCCTGGAACAAGAAGATTTTTAGATCAAGATCAGGCTACTGATGCTATTGGATTTAGATGTGCAATGGATAGACTTGGTAGTTCTACAAGTAAAGACAAGGATCACCAAAGAATTGGCTACAAAAAAAGAAAAAAAATTGGCACTAATTATAGTAAAAGAAGACAGTAATACATTAAGTAAAAAATTTTAACAAAACCCCACCAAAAATGGGGTTTTGTTTTATATTAAATATATGAAAATTACAGAAATTTATACTCTTTTCCTAAAACATAAAAAAATTTGTACTGATACAAGAAACATTCAAAAAGGTAGTATTTTTTTCGCTCTTAAAGGTGTAAAATTTAATGGCAATCAATTTGCTACACAAGCAATAAATAAAGGATGTAGTATTGCAATAATAGATGAAAAAAAACATCAAACTAGTAATAAACATATTCTAGTAAAAAATGTTTTAGAAACACTCCAAAAATTAGCAAAACATCATAGAAAAAACTTATCAATACCTATTATTGGGATTACAGGAACAAATGGTAAAACAACCTCAAAAGAACTTATTCATTCTGTTTTAGAAACTGAAGTAAATTGTTATGCCACTAAAGGAAATTTGAATAATCATATAGGTGTGCCTCTAAGTATTTTAGAAATAAATAACTCTCACAAACTTGCTGTTATTGAAATGGGAGCAAATCATAAAAAAGAAATAAAATTCCTTTGTAAAATAGCACAACCATCACATGCAATAATTACTAATATTGGTATAGCGCACTTAGAAGGATTTAAAAATAACCAAACAATTATTGATACAAAGAATGAAATATATGAATATATAAATCAGAAAAATGGAATAGTATTTGTAAATTCTAATGATAAATTACTCTTAGATCTGTCATCTTCTATTAATAGAATTTTATATGGAAAAACTGGATATTGTATAGGAAAAATGATTGAAAATACACCATATGTAATAGTAAAATATAATGACACCAAAATTACTAGCAAACTAATTGGACAATACCAATTTAGTAATATTATGCTTGCAATGTGCATTGGTAAGTACTTTAATATCAAATTACAAAAAATCAAAAATGCCATTGAAAGCTATGTTCCAAAAAATAATCGATCTGAAATTCTCAAAACTAAAAACAACATATTAATTTTAGATGCGTATAATGCTAACCCATCTAGCATGAAAGCTATGATTAATTCATTTGCTCAGCAGAAATACTCTAACAAAATATGTATTCTTGGAGACATGCTAGAGTTAGGAAAATATGCAAAAAATGAACATAATGCAATACTCAAACTAATAGAAGAGCTTGATCTAAAGGCTTTTTTAATAGGAAATGAATTCTCAAAAATTAGTAAGCAGGCGTTTAAAAATAAAATCGATTTTATTAAATTCTTAGAATCTCATCCTATAAAAAACAAAACAATACTTATAAAAGGATCAAGAGGATTAAGTTTAGAAAAATTAACTAAACATCTTTAAACAAGTGATTTTTTATATATTTGCGAAAATTAACACCTAAAATGAAGTATATGAAAAGATTATTTATTACCTTATTATTAGTACCTTCTATTTCAATGTTTGCACAAAGAAACGAACATGGTGATAGAAATCATACATTGACTATTGGATCTGGCCTTCCTATTGTTCAAAAATCAATGTTACAATTTGAACATAACTTAGGTAGTAGATGGTCGATGGGTGAAAATATTGCCTATCATTATGGTCTACTTGGAGCAACTCAAATATGGAGTGGACCTAAATTAGAATTATTGGGTAGATACTATTTTTCTGACCAAACAATTAAACATGGAGGTAACTGGTTTGCACAATTCAAAGGTGGTATTGCTTTTCTAACAAACCCATTAGCAAGTGTTGATGGTTTTGATGTAGATATGTACTTACAAGAGGATACTGGCGGCGTGAATCCCGTACCTATTCTTGATTCTAGTGGAGAAAGAATCAAGATATTTCAAAATGGTAATAATTGGATATCTGCAGGAGGGGGTATTGCAATTGGCTATAAAAAAATTACATGTAAAGGATGGGTATGGGAAGCATTTATGGGCTACCACTACTGGTCAGGACCAACATATTTCACTAAAGAATTTAAAGAATGGGTTGAAGATCCTGCAAATGTATATGACGATCAAGCTAACATAGTAATCAATGATATTGAAAATGGAACAGATTTTCTTTGGAATGGGACTTATGGATTTCCTATAGACCTCCAGTTTAAGGTTGGAAAAATATTAAACTGGTAATTCCAAACTATTTTAGTGCGTCCGTAAAAATCTTTAGAAAGATATAATAACAAACAGAAAGTAAAAATCCTAAAAGCAAACCTACTGACGCTCCTAATATTATTGAAACTCTATTATTCTCCAAGGGTAGAATTGGCATATCTATAATATTTATTATAGGTGTTTTATTTAAAAGAGTAAGCTTTGAAAGCTCTAAATTCTTTATAATTTCAATATACATAGCATTAAGAACCTGAACCCTCCTTCTTAACTGCAATTCGTTTAATCTACCTGAAGCTTTAACTATTCGTTGATTTATATCCTGTATTTTTGCAAACTCTTCTTCAGCGATTTTGAGTTCTAAAAAAACTGAATCTGCACGATTTTGCAAAAATCCTAAAGTATTGTTAGCTTGAGCAGTTTGATGTTCAACATATCTCTTACTCATTTGATTAATCAACTTATCTACAAAATGTTTAGCAAACTCCTCATTAAGAGAAGTATAAGATAATGTAATAATATTAGCCTGTTCCGACTGTAATTCAATATCTAAATGACTTTCAACTATTTTATCCCACAATATTCCCCGAATACTATCTTTGGTGTAATCATTTCCAGAAAATAACAGGTCTTCATCATTGATTTCAATATAATGATTTATTAATAAATCATCTTTATCTTCTATTTTAGCACTTTGCATTAATACCTTGTCAATAACACCTCGTGTTCTTAATAATTCTATTACATTGTTCTGAGTAAAAACACCCTCTGGTGTTGCTAAATTACCAATATCTAATCCAATTTTACCAGCCAAACTACCCATTCCTGACAGACTTTGACTAACATCTCCATCAACTACAAAAGTTAACTCAGCTTTATACTTGACAGGCAATATAATAGTAGTAAATACAATACCAACTATAAGTAATAAGCAAGAATATATAGCAATAAAACTTTTCTTTTTAATCAAAAAACTTTTATATTCTAATAATTTATTTAGAATATCCTTAAATTCTATTTCATCATTATGATGTCTCATTAAAAGGAATTATTTACTCTATCTATTAATAACCATAACGACATTACAGCTGTAATTTGTGTAATAACAGTTTGAATATGTTTATTGTAATCAATATCTTCTTTCTTCTTTAGCTTTACTTTATTATTATTCAAAACCTTAATAGTTGAACCAGGTTTAACTTTAGGTGAAATAGAAAACAAACCAAGGTTCAATGATTTCTTTGTCACTCCATTAGCATGTAATACTAATGTACTTGATTTCTTATTTTCCTTGGAATAACCACCAGCAAAATTTTTTACATAATAATTAGCACGTAGACCCAAAAAGGGCACACTAATTGAATTACCATCTAAATTATTTAACTTTCCAGTTATATGCACGACATCTAATCGTTTAGGAATAAAAATACTATCTCCTTCTTTTAAAGTTAAATTATGTTTAGAACTAGGATTGGAAAGAGCTTTTTCCATATTAAAATAAACAACATCATACATTATACTATCATAATTTAGATTTGCTTTTTCTCTATTCAACAGCTCTTTATTATACATAAGAGACAACTCTTCATAACTTAGAATTGAATCTAATAACAACTGCGGAATATCTAATTCTAATGTAATATCATTTTCAACCAGAAACTTTCTAAACATCTTAGCTCCATCAGCATAAGCATAATTATTAAGACCTCCAGCCCTTTTAATAATAGAATAAATTTTCTCATCCTTTGAAATTAATGAATAAATTCCTGGATATTTCACTTCTCCCGACAATATAATATTTATAGGTTTTTGAAAATCTGGATTCTCTCTGACAAATATCTGATCAAATGGTTGTAAAATAAAATTCTGAGCCTCTAAATCTAATAATAGATTTTCCCCAACTTTAACACTCTTTACAACTGTTCTTTTGGGTTTTAATCTATCTGAAGTCATATCATAATCCATAATTCTACTTATTTCTATTCTACTTCCTTCTGCTTGCCGAGTAAGACCTCCAGATTTTAATAATATGTCTTGCAATGTCATGCCTGACCCATACAAGAAATCACCACCACTTCTGACTGCACCAAATACAGAAACAGAAAAATCATCATCAAAGTCATCAACAGAAAGAACATGTACAATATCATACTCATTCATTAATATATTATCTGGATGTTTTTCATTATCAATAATTGCTGCTAAATTTATAGTAATATGGGTCCTTGTTCTATCTTCATTCAAGCGAATAACATATACTCTATCCAAAAATGTTTGTTCTGAAATACATTTAGCTCTTTTAAGTAAACTTAAAATATTTTCTCCTCGTAAAAATTCATAATTACCTGAAACACCCACACTTCCTTTTACCGTAATCAAATTTGACAATTTACCTGAGATCATATTGACAACTATTTCATCTCCATTCTTAATAAAGGTAGAACTAATATGATCCTTATACACATCATTAACTCTAATAGAATTGTAATTAATTCTTTTCAAAGTTATAACATCAGTAAAAGCATTAACAGTAAAACCTCCTGAATAATTTAAAATATCAGCTACTGACTCTCCAGATTTAGCTTCGTAAGTATATGGACGATTTACTTCACCACTAACTTCAACTAAATTCTTAGCAGGAGGAACAACTAAATAATCCCCATCTTGCATATAAATATCCTTTGATTGTGTGGGATTAAATAAAAATTGATAAACATCTAATGAATCTACTATTTTGCCATTTCTTTTGATATAGATATTTCTAACACTACCTATTTGATTCGGACCATTGGCAGCAATTAAAGCATTAAAAGCTGTATTTATTGCTGGTATTGAATATGAGCCTGGATTATAAACTTCACCGACAATATTAACAGTTATAACTCTTGAGTAAGCAAGCGTCACATCAATCTCTGAATTTTGCATTTCTAAAAATGATGAAAATCTACTCTTCAAAAGTGAACGCATCTTACTAAAAGTTAAACCTTTCACATAAATTCTTCCGTAAGAAGATGGATTAATATAACCTCTATCATCTACTATAATAGTCTCTGAAAATTCAGAATAACCCCAAACAGATATTGATATTTCATCTCCACTACCAACCTTATAATTTTCAGGTGCTTTTGCATCTAAAGCTTTCTGAAAAAATGACAATTCATTATTTCTAAAAATATCCTGACCATAGATCCTAGCCTTAGGATATATCAATGTATCAACAAGTAAGGTGTCACCAAAAGTATTATAAAACTTTGAAAGATTAGAAACATCTTCATCTACAGCATCTTTAGCATATTTACCACGACTATTTTTATAATTCATTGCCTCAGCAATTTCAGCATCTGACAAACCCATCTGTTTTAGCACCTGCTCAGAAGGAATATCAGAAGGACGGAGATCTTCAGGGTTTGCATCTGATGGCAAAAACATTAACCATGCCGGATCTATTTTTGATTTGTCAATATCAACTTGTGATCTTACGCAAACAGCAAGAAAAATTGTAATTAAAAATAATATTATTTTTTTCATAATTTTTTATTTTAAAATGGAACGAGATATCACAATTCTTTGAATCTCAGATGTTCCTTCATAAATCTGTGTAATCTTTGCATCACGCATTAAACGTTCAACATGATATTCTTTGACAAATCCGTATCCACCATGAACTTGTACAGCTTCAACTGTTGTTTTCATGGCTGTTTCAGAAGAGAAAACTTTAGCCATAGCTCCTGCTTTATCATAATTTTGATCATTATCTT
>MDTB01070326.1_pt1 | contig 41929 bp, 40 predicted proteins | sample 811161 | NCBI WGS metagenome assembly MDTB01 (sample SAMN05326650, study PRJNA326480) | marine metagenome | isolation source: seawater | place: Mediterranean Sea | collected 2009 | reverse complement strand
TCAAGCCTCTGACCGAGCTAGGAGTTAATCAAGTAACCCCCCTGATTACCGAACGAACGGAGGTGAAAATGGATAAGAAAAAGTTTGAGAACAAGAAAAATAAGTGCGAAAAACTGGCCATGGAAGGCTGTAAGCAATCCGGCAATCCGTGGTTGCCGGGAATCGATGATCCTCAGACTCTTGCCAGCTATCTATCAGAGTGTGATCGACCGATTTTCATGGCTAGTCTTGCTGCAGGGGTTTCTGGATTAAGTATAGATCAGAATATACAGGCTTTTGATATCTTAGTGGGTCCAGAAGGTGGATGGACAGTTGATGAGGAGAGGATGAGTAAAGCAAATGGAGCCCGTTTTTTCTCGCTAGGATCAAGTACACTTCGTACAGAGACAGCAGTACTATCTTCTTTGGCAGTTGCGCGAAATCAGTTTCTTGATTAACTTTTGGAAGAAAATGTCTGAATTTAACGGAGAGCAAAAGTTGCGGGTCGTTTTAGAATCCATCTTACGCAATGTGCCCAAGAGCGAACAGTGTAAGAAATATGGGATTACTGAGGCAGAATTTGACAGTTGGAATGATAAGCTGATCCGGGAGGGTAGTACGATATATGATGATCCAAAACCTTCGTCCAGTGTTTATCGGACTCCTTGGATGGCCGCTGTCAGGTATCTTGGTAAATTCGGATTATGGCTTAGCATACTTGTTAATTTGGCAGGAATCTGCGTGCTTGGGGTCTGGTACTTTTCAGAGAAAAAAGAACAGGTGATTGAACCTGTCCCTGTGGTCGAAGAATTCGTGCAGGAAGATTCCCCATTCTATGGGCAGTCTGAAAACGCTGTTTTACAACAGCGAGAAAGTCCTCTCATGGATGAATCTTCAGCAGATGATGATATTGAGAACTACATTGCTGGGTTTGATCAACCAGATCAGGAAAAAAATTTCCCATTGGAAAGCCTCTTGGCCGACCCACTAAGATTACCAACGCCTGAAGTCCTGAGTCCTGTGAACCCCGAGGATTTAAATGCGGAAGTTACGCTTTTTAATAAAACCTACAAAGGAAAACATGTTGTATATGCCTTGGATGCCAGTGTGTATATGGTCGAAAATAACCGAAGCGTTCAAAGATTTGAGAAAATGAGAAATGAGCTGATGGATTCGATTATCAATTTGTCGAGTAATTCATACTTTAATCTCATCTTATACTGGAATTTACGAGAAGCAGCTGCTCTTAAGCGAACTATCATTCGGGCAAATCAGGAAAATAAGAAACTTGCTCTCGATTGGCTCTCGGGACTTGGCGGCACACCCAAAGAATTAAAAGTGAACAGGAATCGGTTTTTCCAAAAAGAACTTCTTTTTGCCAATCCTCTGCCTGGTATCATCGGGCCTTGGTATGGTGTCAGTACTGCCGTAAGCTATGACCCTGATATTATTTTTGTCTTTTCTGGTAATACGCCTGTTTTTAAACCAACCGAAGTGCCTAAATCACATTTCAGCCGTTTAGGCGTTACGCCCGATTCATCATCTGCAGTCCTAGAGACAAATTCGTCCCGCCCCATTTCTGTAAGTGACCTGATTCGACTCACCGCATTTAAATGGTTATCGTCCATGAAACCATCGTCCCAACTGCCATCGAGTCCATCTGATGTTGAAGAGATTGCATTAAAGCGACTGGGCTTATGGGGGAATTCCACTACTACGCCCTTTGGGATGAATCTTCCTTGGAAAAAAGTTTTTGAATATTTTTTAACCGGGTTGGAAGTTAATTACACTCAGGTTCCAAGAAGTCATTTTTTTGTGTATCTTCCTGAGCACACTGTCTGGCCACGTGACTTAGCTCAAACGGTCCAGGATTTTGCTCTTAGTTCAAAGGGAACTTTCGTGCTTAACCCCGATCAACCCTGAATAGCTCTGCTATTCTTTGATGTTTCAAGTGAGATTGCTGCACTCGATTATTTTGAGAAAAGGCTATTTTTCAGTTATTCTGCCAATTTTTTTCTTATCTCTTACCAAAGTAATAAGTTTAAATGCACAAGTACCTGAGGACTTGGTGGAGGTCAGTATTTCATCTGAAGTTAAAACAATTAAGCCGGGTGATTCAGTTTGGGTTATGGTCTCGGTTAAAGTACAGGCCGGATGGCATATGTATTGGAAAAATGCAGGGCAATCAGGTTATCCCACGACTATTGAATGGGATACGAGTGATGGGAGTATGGGACCTCTCAGGTTTCCTTCCCCCAAAGCCTATGATTTTTTAAATATGCTCATTTATGTGCATGAAGGAGAATTTTCACTCTTGAGTGAATTTTCCTTGAATGAAGATTTTGAGCTGGGAAAAGAAGTCGAAATCAATGGGACACTTTCAACTTTGGTTTGTAACGAAGAGAATTGTCTGCCTTTTGCTGTTGAACTTTCTCTGAAGCTTACCGCTGCTGAGCAAACTAAAAATATACCTGAGGAATCTTCCAAAATTGAGCAAGCTATTGCACTTTGGCCTGCGTCTCTCCCTCCTGATGCGACTCTTTCCGCCAAGGTAAGTGGGGATTCTATTGGTCTTCGGATTTCCCACCCCTCTTTTTCCACACTTGAATCCGATTTGTTCCATTTCTTTCCAGCAAGTGAATTCTTTGGTCATACCCTAACTTCAGCGTTCACTCTAGAAACAGAAAATGGAACATTAGATTTCTCGATGCCAGTGAAAACGGAATTGCGACCGCCTCGGATTCTTGCTGGTGTTTTGACTCACCCTGGGCTAGGAAACGGGTGGGCTGTGGAGTGGGGGATGGATTCAGTTCAGTACGGTAAGGGAAATATGGACGCAATACCGGGACCGGTTTCCTATCAAATTATTCAGGATGATATGGGTATAGGTGTACTTTTATTGATGATAGGAATCGTTGTCATTGCCTTTGCCGTTTGGCTTTACGGTAAAGGAGGAGTCCCTGGAATTTCAAGAAAAGTTCAAATAAGATATCGGATCTTTTCGATTGCAGTTGGAGTATTTGGTTTGTGGTTGGCTTTTCCTTTTGAAGAATCTCCTTCCAAGGAAAAAATAAAATGGGGGGTATGGTCTCCTGAGTTGGAGCAAAAGCTTACAAGCGAAGGTAAGGCAGTTTATGTGGACTACACCGCCAAGTGGTGTGCTTCCTGTATTGCAAATAAGCGGGCTTACACATTCGATTCAGTCATCGATCTATTCAAAAGCAAAGAGATTGTTGCATTGCGTGCGGATTGGACTGATCGAGGACCAGTCATTCTTGAGTCCCTGCAGTCTTACGGACGATTTGGAGTACCACTCAATGTATTTCATCCATCCACTAAAGAAACCGGAGTGACTGCCTCTCCGGTTTTACTTCCTGAGATTCTTACCCGGGAAAATATTCGAAAAGCAGTGGAAGAAGGCAAGACTTCCATTGATTCGAATGATCTCAACTTTTGGGCAATTGTAGGATTTGCTTCATTAGGTGGATTGATTCTGAATCTCATGCCCTGTGTTTTTCCTGTGATTGGATTAAAGATTATGTCCTTCGTTAAACAAGCTGGTGAAGATCCAGCTGAAATTAAAAAGCATGGCCTTATTTTCACACTCGGTGTGGTGCTTTCTTTTTGGGTACTGGTTACTTCCCTGCTAGTGCTACGTGAGTCATTTTCCGAGGAGTTAGGCTGGGGTTTTCAATTACAAGAGCCTGTATTTGTTTTTGCATTGGCTGTATTCCTCCTGGTTTTTGCGATGAGCCTGAGTGGGATCTTCGAGATCGGTATGTCTTTGACCGGGGTAGGATCAAAGCTCACCCAAACCGGTGGTCTGTCATCATCATTTTTTTCCGGAGTGCTTGCCACGGTGGTGGCCACACCCTGCATGGCCCCTTTTTTGGGTGTGGCGGTAGGGGCAGCCTTAACGATGGAATGGATTCCCGCATTTATCGTTTTCACCTTTGTTGCTCTTGGCCTATCGACTCCCTATCTTGTTTTATCTTTTTTTCCAAAATGGATGAGCCGTTTGCCAAAGCCTGGAGCTTGGATGGATTCCTTTAAGCAGGCAATGGCATTTCCTCTTTATGCAACTGTTGCATGGTTACTTTGGACACTACAAAGCCTCCTCTAGTTGAGGATGCTTTATAATAACTGGTTTTAAAGAGAAATTCTGGTTGATCTACAGAGCTTCTTCTCCCTGCTCTCCAGTTCGAATCCTCACTGCCTGTTCGACAGGAATTACAAACACCTTGCCATCCCCAATTTTTTCAGTCTTGGAGGCTTTAACTATGGTGTCTATTACCTTGTCGGCAATATCATCAGGCACAACAACTTCGACTACTACCTTTGGTAAAAAGTCGATGGTGTATTCGCTGCCGCGATAGATTTCTGTATGACCTTTTTGGCGACCAAACCCTTTGGCCTCCAATACGGTCATTCCTTCTATGCCAATATCAGAAAGAGCATCTTTTACATCCTCTAATTTAAACGGTTTAATGATTGATTTGATAAGTTTCATACAGATCCTAAAAGATTTTAAGTTAATATTTAATTAAGAGAATAACCATTCTCCCCATGTGCCGATTGGTCAAGCCCCTTTGTCTCGTCTTCTTCGGAAACCCGAATTCCGCCAAGAAATGGAGACATGATCTTTACAATTAAGTAGGTTGCCACGATTGAGAGGGCAATGGCTGCGAGGCAACCTTGAGCTTGCACCGCAAACTGTTCACCTGAGGTATAAATAACTTCAGTTCCGTCTGCCAGTGTTTCCTTAACACTTAGACCTAAGCCACCTAGCGTACCTTCAACACCAAGAAAAGCTACAAGTAAGGTTCCTAAAATACCACCCACTCCATGTACTGCTGCTACATCAAGGGAGTCGTCGACCCCCATCGCTTCTTTGACAATACTGCATGCATAATAACAAACAAATCCAGCAGATGCGCCAATTACAATTGCTCCGAGAGGACCTACGCTTCCCGAAGCTGGTGTAATTGTAGCGAGACCAGCGATGGTCCCGGTAACGATACCAACCAATCCTGGCTTACCCGTTTTTCTCCATTCTACAATCATCCAAACTAGACTGGCGGTTGCCGCGGACAGATGGGTTACAAGCATAGCCATTCCAGCACTTGTGTCCGCAGCACCAGCACTTCCGGCATTAAATCCGAACCATCCAACCCAAAGCATAGCAGCTCCAGTCATCACCATCCCAGGATTATGCGGAGGCTTTAAATTTCTTGGGAAGCCCTTCCTTCGACCGAGCATGTAAGCCAAGGTTAGGGCTGATGCCCCAGCAGTTGCATGGACTACGATACCTCCGGCAAAATCAATAACCCCTTTTTCGGCTAGCCAACCACCACCCCAAACCCAGTAGCATACTGGACAGTAGACGAAGAGAAGCCAGAGTCCGCTGAAAATCATAACAGCACTGAATTTGATTCGTTCTACAAAAGCACCTACGATTAGAGCAGGAGTGATTATCGCAAAAGTCATTTGGAACATGATCCATACCGTTTCAGGATGATCTCCATTCAAATCTTCAATACTGAGATGTTGGAGGAAGAACGCATCTGTTCCACCAATCCAAGATTTTTCACTCCCTGTGGTTAAGGATAAACTGTATCCGACTGCGAACCAAATAATAGAAGCTATACAGGCTATGGCAAAGCAGTGCATAAGTACGGAAAGTACATTTTTTGATTGCACCAGACCACCGTAAAAAAGTGCCAATCCAGGCAGAGTCATCAATAAAACCAAAGCAGTTGCTGTGATCATCCATGCTGTATTACCTGAATCCAAAGATGCTCCTTCTTCGAGTTTGGTTTCTGCTTCGGTGGAAGCTTGATCTGCGCCAACGGGAACAGTGTCTTCCGATGATAAAGGATTAGCAGGTGCATTAGCCTCTTGAGAGACGTGTGGGTTGGCTGTTTGATTGTTCTGCCCTTGAAGAGTGTAACTCCAAAGGTAAAGAGTGGCGATTAAGGCAAAGAATGTTTTCATTCGTGGCTTGATTATTGGATTAGCAGGCTGGTGAGAAGAAACTCTCGAGGAAAAAGAAATGTATGCAGGAATCTTGCCATGAATTATTTTAATCATAAAAATGAAAAATATGCATACATAATGTGAGTTCTTTTTATTTTAATGTTTAATATTTAGACATAAAAAAAGACCCGGTTCCAAAGAACCGGGTCTTAACATGAAGAGTAGACTTACTCTATCTGTAATATATTCAGATTTACTAGAGAGCTTCTTCTCCTTTTTCGCCTGTTCTTATTCTTACCGCTTCCTCAATCGGTAAGATAAAGACTTTTCCGTCACCAATTTTTCCTGTTTGTGACGCTCCTACAATTGCATCGACTACTTTAGTTACAAGATCGTCCGCGATTGCGATTTCAATTTTTACTTTAGGGAGGAAATCAACCGTGTATTCACTTCCACGATAAATTTCTGTATGTCCCTTTTGTCTACCGAAGCCCTTGACTTCGGATACGGTCATACCCTCAACGCCGATTTCGGATAATGCATCTTTTACCTCTTCGAGTTTGAATGGTTTGATGATGGACTTAATAAGTTTCATTATAATGTTTCCTTTATTTTAGATTAATTGAGGTAGGGATCATTCAGGAGCCGTAAGCTTCTTGACCGTGCTCAGAAATATCAAGACCACGTTCTTCCTCTTCCTCACTGACGCGAACTCCAATAGTCATTTTTAAGACATAAAATACAGCGTAAGAGAAAAGAAAAGCAAATCCACTTACCAAAATTGCACCTTGGAGTTGAACCATGAAATCAAAGCCATCTGCAAATATGGCTGTAGCAACAGTCCCCCAAATTCCGCATACACCATGAACTGAGATTGCTCCTACAGGATCATCAATTCTGGCTTTATCTAAACTGATGATAGAGAAGACAACAATTATACCGGCTATAAAACCAATCATTAGGGCACTAGTAACCCCTATAACATCTGCGTTTGCTGTTATTCCAACAAGCCCGGCAAGCAAACCATTAAGAGCCATGGAAAGATCAGGTTTTTTGAGCAAGAACCAAGATGTGGCAATAGCACCAAGTGCACCAGCAGTCGCTCCGAGAGTGGTGGTCGTAAAGACTAAGCCAAGATAAGTTGGGTCAGCTGATAATACAGAACCACCGTTAAATCCGTACCATCCAAACATAAGTAGAAATACGCCTATCGCGGCAAGGGGGAAACTGTGTGCGGGAATCGGTTTAATTCCATTTTCGGTATACTTACCTTTTCTTGCCTTAAGCACCATCACACAAGCCAAGGCACCAAATCCGCCAAAGGCATGAACTACAGTGGAACCTGCGAAATCTTTGAAGCCCATGCCTGCGAGAACTCCACCTCCCCAATGCCATGAACCTGCGATAGGATAAGCGACTCCAACAAATAAGACTGCAAAAATCATAAAAGCACTGAGTTTTACCCGTTCAGCAACTGCACCAGAAACAATGGTAGCTCCGGTAGCTGCGAACATGGCTTGGAAGATAAAATCCCCAAACCCGGTCATAGCTAAACCAAGGTTGGCGTACTCACCCCACACATCACCACCGTCAGCATTTAGGTCTCCAATCATACCTCCCCATGCAAACCAATCCGCAATAATCCAATCTGCTGGGTAATGAGTATTAAACCCAAAGAATGCATATGTGACGATACCGATGGAAATGATAAAGACATTCTTGAAGAGCACATTAACCACATTTTTCTGTTGGCATAAGCCTGATTCAAGTGTTGCAAAGCCAAGGTGCATAAGAAACACAAGCGCAGCAGCAATTACTGTCCATAGCATAGAGGTTGTAAAAAAATCAAAGGCTGGTGCACCAGCTCCTTGATGATCAAGCAACCCATTATAATCATCGATTGGACCTGCTTCTGGTTCGGCTGCTGCTTCTTCTGTTGAGGCTGCTTCCTCGTGGTCGTCGGCGTGAGCCGGCAAGGCGTATGAAAAAAGCAAGGTGGCAGCTAAAAGTAGAAACTTCCAGGGTGCAGCCCCAATGCTTGAGTTTGATGCGAGTGTTTTTCTCATTTTATTACTTGTTGATTTTCAGTTAGTTATCTATTAATTAGAATAATTTTACAAAACTCCTTTTGCAGATCGTATGCCAAGAATTGGAAAATGTTAAATTTGAACGAATTTTCGATGTACAATTTTATCAATTGTGTAAATTTCGTTCATCTAAGTCATGAAAGAAATGGCATTGAACCAAGCATACGGCTACTTCAGGAATATTTCTTTCTTAGGCTTACAGTGTACCTAATATTTACAAAAAGGACTTAAATGCTCAGAAAACCCCTTCTGTGTATTTGTCTTTACTTCTCTTATTTCACCGAAATGGAGGCATTGTTACGAAATAATGAGGCAGAACATCAAATATTTACTTAATTTAAATCCGTTTGGCGACTCTTCGCAGCAACTTGCAAGAAGCTGTAAACCCAAAAGCAAAAGCTTCTCAGGCGTCTTCAGCAGTGGATTTGACTTTTAAATCGCGGAGTTGACGCTCGGTAACCGTACCGGGACTGTCAGTCATTAAATCCTGACCTTTTTGGGTCTTGGGGAAGGCAATTACATCGCGAATACTCTCCTTGCCAGCTAAAATGGTAACTAATCGGTCAAGACCAAGGGCAATGCCTCCATGAGGTGGGGCCCCATATTCAAAAGATTCAAGCATGTAGCCAAATTGGTTCTTAACCACATCTGCGGGAATGTTCAGGACATCCTCAAAGATTTTCTTTTGCACATCAGGCTGATGAATCCTAATACTTCCGCCACCGAGTTCGACCCCGTTGAGAACGATATCGTAGTGTTGACCACGTACTTTTTTGGGCTCAGACTCGAGTAAAGGTAAATCTTCTTCTACCGGTGCAGTAAAGGGGTGGTGAGAGGCCACATAGCGTCCTTCCTCTTCTTCGAAATGCATGAGTGGGAAATCTATCACCCAGAGGAATTTCCAATCCTTGGGATCGCGGAGCTGTTGTCCGCGTTTTTCGAGAAGGGTCGCGGCTTCCAGACGGATACGCCCTAAGATGTTACAGGAGCTTTCCCAACCTCCAGCTGCGAAAAATACAATGTCACCATCGCCTACTTCCAGTTTTGTCTTAAGGGTTTCCTTTTCGGAATCGGAGAGGAATTTAAGGATAGGAGATTTCCATTCGCCTCCTTCAGATTTAATAAAGGCCAACCCTTTTGCACCAAGGGATTTCGCGGTTTCCTCTAAATGTTTGAGTTCACCTTGCGTAATATCTGCGAGTCCTTGGGCATTAAACGCCTTCACAGATCCACCAGATTGAACGGTTCCGGCAAAAACTTTAAAGCCAGATTCGCGGAAGTCCTCGGAAAAGTCGTTTATTTCCATCCCAAAACGCATGTCAGGCTTGTCGGAACCGAAACGGTTCATTGCTTGATTGTAAGGCATACGGAGAAAAGGAGCGGTGATTTCTTCCCCAAGTGTTTCTTTCCATACCGTCGAAAGTAAACCTTCGATAAGTGCGTACATATCTTCGCGATCGATAAAGGACATTTCGACATCGATTTGAGTAAATTCAGGCTGACGGTCGGCTCGGAGATCTTCGTCGCGGAAGCAACGGGCCAATTGATAATAACGTTCGATTCCCGCGACCATCAGCATTTGCTTGTATTGCTGGGGGGATTGGGGGAGGGCGTAAAATTTTCCTTCGTTGAGCCGGCTGGGAACAAGAAATTCACGGGCTCCTTCCGGTGTACTTTTAAAGAGCATCGGCGTCTCGATTTCAAGAAAGTCTTGCTTGTCAAAATATTCCCGAATCGCCATGGAAGCCCGGTGGCGAAGTTTGAGCGTGTTAAGGTTACTCTCCCGGCGTAAATCGAGATAACGGTAAGTGAGGCGAAGATCCTCGCCCACTTTATCAGCCGTTTCGTCCATGGGGAAGGGGGGCGTTTTTGACTGATTGTGTACGAGGATGGTACTAGCAAATAGCTCGATGTCTCCAGTAGATAAGTTGTGGTTTTCGGTACCGTCTTCACGGTTACGGACTTCCCCTTTTACCTCAATCACACTTTCGGGTTTGAGTTGAGGAAAGAGCTCGGAAAGGGTTTGGTTCTCCGGATCTAGAACAACTTGTGTTTTACCTTCACGGTCTCGCAGATCAAGAAAGAAGACTCCTCCGTGGTCGCGTAATGAGTCGATCCACCCGATTAAAGTGGCAGGAGAGCCGGCGTTGTCTTTGCGAAGTTGATTACAGTGATGGCTACGTTTCATGCCTAATGATTAAAACTTTAATTCATTACCGAATCGGTGCACAGTTGGCAAGCGGGATGAGGGAATATACTAGATTAGATGTGAATTACGATGGTCAAGGTGTAAAAAGTGGATTTTATCCTCGCAATTATTCAACTCTGAATCATGGGATGTAGGGAGGATGAAAAATAGATTTATTGTTATCATGGCTGGAGGCCGCGGCGAACGCTTTTGGCCCCAAAGTCGATTAAAACGCCCCAAGCATTTGCTTCCGATTGTGGGTGACGCTCCTATGCTCAGTCAGACAATTCGCAGATTGGAAGGTTTGGTCTCGGTTGATCGTATCTTTGTAATAACCAATTCAGAGCAAAGAGAATCGGTTCTTGAAACATGTCCGGAATTACAAGCAGATCGGGTGATTGGTGAGCCAATTGGCAGGGATACGGCAGCAGCAGTGGGCTTGGCTGCTCTCTTGGTTGCAAAAGAAGGTGACGGTGCATCTTTCGCCCTGCTACCTGCGGATCATGTGATAGAGGATGCTGCCGGGTTTCAGGCGACTTTAGCCACTGCTTTTGAGGCAGCCGAGGCTGAAGATCAACTCGTTACGGTGGGAATTAAGCCTACTTTTCCTTCCGTGGGTTACGGGTATTTGGAGCAGGGCAAAAATTTGGCTGATTATGATGGATCAGCGGTTGCAGAAGTGAGCCGTTTTGTGGAAAAGCCAAATTTGGAAAAAGCTCAGGAGTATTTGAAAGCTGGAAATTATTTTTGGAATGCGGGTATGTTCGTTTGGAGACCGGATGTGATTTTGGCCGAGATTGATCGCTTAGTACCCAAGCTGGCTGGGGGTTTGAAAATTCTGGATAATGAGTGGCAAACTTCCAACAGCTTGGAAGAGGCAATGGCAAAAGTGTACCCGGATTTGGAGAAAATATCCATCGATTTTGCTGTGATGGAAAAAGCGAAGCGTGTGGCGATGGTAGAGTCTTCTTTCGATTGGGACGATGTAGGAGAATGGCCCGCAATTGAAAGGCATTATCCTAAGGATGAAAACGGAAATGTGTTTAAAGGGGAGGGCATTGCCCTAGACTCTCGGGATAACCTTACTTTTTCTGAGACTGGGCATTGTATTACATTGCTTGGGGTTAAGGATCTGATTGTGGTACAATCGGGAGACGCAACGATGGTATGTCACAAGGACAAAGCTCAGGAAGTAAAAGCCCTAGCACAGGCGGTAGGGAATCAAAACCCTTCTCTGACTTAAAAAACTGTCTTATGCCCTCCTATCTTGGGATCGATTATGGAACCAAGCGGATTGGACTGGCCTGGGCTAATGAATTGGCGATAGCCCTTCCGATTGGTTCGATTGCCGGAATTGAGCTAAATAGGTGCTGGGAGGAATTGGACGGGGTGGTCAAAGAGCGTAGTATTGATGAATTTGTTGTTGGGTACCCTATTCATATGGGAGGCGAGGTCGGGGTACGGGCCCGAGAAGTAGACCAGTTTATCGGAAGCCTTTCGGCTCGTTTTAATCTCAAAGTACATCGGGTGGATGAGCGCTTGACAAGTGTGGCGGCTGAAGAATCTATGTCTAAGAAGGTTAGGAATAAGAAAGGCAGGAAAAAGCCTGACGGAAGAATTGACGCAACAGCTGCCAGTTTGATCCTGAGGGATTTTCTCAATGGAGGCTTTGGCAAAAATGAATGATAGCCCGCAGCGGTGGCGATGCGATTGTGCTTATGATGGGACAGGATTTGCAGGTTGGCAAAAACAGCCCAATCAAAAGGCAGTGCAGAATTTTATCAATGTTGCATTGGAGGAAATCTTTCATCATCCAGTCCGAACCGTGGGGGCGGGTAGAACGGATGCGGGGGTCCATGCAAAAGGCCAGGTTTTTCATTTCGAAAAAAACTGGTCCCATGGAGAGGATTCTCTTTTGCAGGCAATGCGTGCCCATTTTCCCGAGGGAATTAGTCCGCGAAAAGTCCGCAAAGTGGGGTCTGGGTTTCACGCCCTTTTGTCAGCCAAAGGGAAATGTTATCGGTACCGGACTACAAAAGGATGGGCATTTCCCCAAGATGATCGATTTGTTTTATCTTTAAGGAATACTGATCTAGATCTTGCAAGAATGAAGCTGGCTGCAAATTGTTTACTTGGAGAGCATGATTTTTCGGCTTTTTCGGCTTCCCGAGGAAAAGGAGATTATGAAAATCCCGTAAAAAAAATCTGGAAGTTAGAGGTTGTCAGCCGTGGGGATGCGATTGATTTCGTCGTGGAAGGAAGTGGGTTCCTATATAAGATGGTTAGAGGTATGGTGGGTGCCCTCCTGGATATTGGGAAGGGGAAGTTATCTGCGGAAGCCTGTCAGGACATTCTCGCAAGTGCAAAAAGAACTGAATTGGTGGTAAGTGCACCAGCTCATGGATTATGCCTTGAGAAAGTCTTCTACAGGAGGAAAACACGATGAATAATAAAAAGCGATGGTGGGTTCCTATCTTGAACCGTACATTGAATTTTGTGTTCACGAGTTTTTGTCCAATCTGTGAGGGAAAGGTATTTAAAGATGGGTATTCATATGTTTGCCAGGAATGCCTGGATACATTGGCCTGGGTAAGAGGAACTAGTTGCAAACTATGTGGTATTCCGATGTCTGGCATGGATTTCAGTGGACTAAGTTGCGCGAGTTGCCGGGAGGAAAATTTACTTTTTGATCGGGGGAAGTGTCTGTTTGTAATGGAGGACCAAGCGAAAAGTTTGATTCATGATATCAAGTACCACGGGGCCCGCATGATATTAAGGGACATGACTAGTTGGTTGGACCGAAGTCCTGGTTTTAGGGAATATCTGGAGGGAACAGTCTTAATTCCAGTACCTCTTCATCGCAGAAGGCTTGGTAAGCGCGGATTTAATCAAAGCGAATGGATAGCCCATTCTTTTCGTAAAGCAGTTGGACCAAGTGTTGAGGTAATGGATATATTAAAGAGAAAGAAGAACACTCCGACTCAAACTGAGCTGGATCGGAGCGAACGAAAGGTGAATGTAAAAAATGCCTTTGCCCTTAAGCGTAGAAATTGTTTAAGAAAAGAAGATAGAATAATGCTTATCGATGATGTATTCACAACTGGTGCCACCCTTAACGCTTGCGCTCAAGTGCTCAGGGACCATGGTTTCAAACGAATTAACATCGCCACTTTAGGGCACGGATAAAACCTTTTAAAATATGGCCTTTTTTAATAAACCAAAATATTCAACAGTCAGCGTAAAATCCAGGGACGGAGTGCCCAAAGGGGTGTGGACCAAGTGCCCTGAAACTGGTGACATGGTTTTTGCTAAAGAACTCAGCAAGAACCTGATGGTTGTTCCCTCCAGTGGCTATCACTTTCCCTTACCTGCTCCTGATCGGGTCAATTCCCTTTTAGACAAAGGTACTTTTGAGGAATATGATAAGAATCTTCGTTCTTCCGACCCTCTCAAATTTAAAGGAGTTGCTTCATATAAAGAAAAGTTGGAACAAAATAGAAGAAAAACAAAACTTGAGGATGCAGTGATTTGCGGTGTAGGTAAGATGGAAGGGCATGAGGTCAGCCTTGCAGTCATGGATTTCAGGTTTTTGGGAGGAAGTATGGGTTCAGTGGTTGGGGAGAAAATTACTCGTGCCATTGAGCGGGGGCTGGAAAGAAAAATTCCAGTGATTATCGTATCTGCATCGGGTGGAGCCCGAATGTATGAAGGAATTCTCAGTCTTATGCAAATGGCCAAGACCAGTGCTGCCCTTGCCCGGTTGTCAGAAGCGAGAATTCCATATTTTTCGGTTCTCACCAATCCGACTATGGCCGGAGTTATGGCAAGCTTTGCCACTTTGGGGGATGTGATTTTAGCTGAACCAAAGGCTTTAATCGGATTTGCAGGGAGACGGGTAATCAAAGAAACTACTCGGGCCGATCTTCCCGAAGGCTTCCAAACCTCAGAGTTTTTACTTGAAAGGGGGCTGATTGACCAAATTGTTGATCGACACGAATTGAGAAAACGTCTCATTTCTTTGATCGGACATCTGGGGCATGCACTACCAGGGAAATCCATCGGTCAAGAAACGGTCAAAAATAATCCTAAAGGCACCCGCAGGAAATCGACGTCCCCTAAGTCTAATTTGAAAACTCCAGCCATGAAAGCATCCACTCCAACCTCCAGCCGGTCCAAGGCAAAAGCTGTAACCGCACGAAAAAAGTAGTTTCAAGGCCTCGCCTATCTCTTCCTTTTTGATTTTCGTCTTTGAGGGACTTTGCAATGAAACGAACACTTGATTATCTATATTCACTTCGTAATCAAGGATCTAATTATGGGATCGAAAGGATGGAATTGCTCCTCGATCAAATGGGCCGAGAAGTTTTGTCTTTTCCAGTCATTCATGTGGCCGGTACCAATGGTAAAGGATCCACTTGTGCAATGCTCGATTCGATTTATCGCTCCAATGGATATAAGGTAGGTCTGTTCTCTTCCCCTCACCTTGTGGAATTAGGAGAACGAATCAGGGTCAATGGAGAAATTTTATCTGAATTAGAATTACTTCAATATGTCGAGAAATTGAGGCCACTGGCTGAAGGGATTGAAAAAAAGCATCCCGGAATGCACCCATCTTTCTTTGAGTTAATTACTGCTGTTTCGTTTTATGTTTTTAATCGTCATAAAGTGGATATCGCAGTTCTTGAGACTGGACTGGGAGGAAGATTAGACTCAACCAATGTGGTTAGACCTGAGGTATCCGTCATTACCACAATTTCTTTGGATCACTGCCATATCTTGGGAGATACGGTGGAAAAAATTGCTTCGGAAAAAGCGGGAATCATTAAAGAAGGTTGCCCAGTGATTACGGGTTGGATTCCCAAAGCCGCGGAAGAAGTTATCCAAAAGGTTGCTAGGGAAAAAAAATCTCCATATTTTACGTTAGCAGGGCAACCTTCATCTAAAAACTTACCCCAAACAAATTTGCCTGGTATACACCAAGAGAGGAATGCCGCTTTGGCTTTAAAAACAGCCAAACTTATTCAGGAAAGATTTTCTGTTAAGGAGGAAATTTCACGAAAAGCACTCGGTGAAGTAAATTTACATGGCAGGTGGGAAACTATAAATTATAAGCCACAAATAATTCTAGATGCCTGCCATAATCAAGAAGGGGCCCAGATCTTGGAGCAACAACTCTCGGGTCTACCGAAAAATAAAGACTTAGTAGTTTGGTTTGGCTCGTTGGCTGAAGAAAGAGCTGCGGAGATTCTTTCAGTGATTTTTAAATTTGCCAAGGAAATCAGATTTTTTGTACCTAAGCAACCGAGAGCCTGCCAGCACGAAACTCTTTGCTCGATGGTACCTCAATTCTTCAAAGGAAAAGTACTGGTTGGCAAGATAAAGGAAGTGAACTCCTACCTTCCGGAGATCGGAAAAGATCAAATACTTTTGGTCACCGGGTCGATATATTTACTGGGAGAAATGATGGAAATTGTGAAAAATCAAAACAATCGACTTGGAGCAAGACTTCAGGATCTCATTTAAGTAATTTGGTTTAATCCTCTAGTTTTTGCTGAAAAGCCTTTTTAATAAATGCTTTCACCTAAAAGTGGACATAAATTTTGAGTTTAAAAATTTACTTAAATAGTCTCATGGTGTACTTAATTAAGTCAATTTTGTGCCGCTTATTCAATTCTTTTCGCTCCGAATAAGGTTGTCAATAAGTAGGGGAAAAACTTTGAAATAACTTTCAATAACTTAAGATTGGAAAAAATCAATATTTAAGGTTTTCTTGTCTTTTCACTTGCTGTTTGTAGTAAAGAACACTTACATTTAATTTTTTATCAAAACTTATTCACATACCTACATGCAGTGCTATTTTTCACCACATTACCCCACATCTAGTGGTGTTTTTTCAATTTTTTTTACATCATCTTCATTTTTTTCTTTTCTTTTGTTTTCACTTCGTCACTATCGGAATAAGAAAACAAAAAAGGCAATCAAAACAGAATCGATGCGCAAACAACGACAAAATTGTCCGATCAGCGTGGTAGGTTATAGAACGAAATAAAATGGATAAAATATACGAAATTGGCGGAAAAACCTTCGTTTTGAACGAGGAAAAGGCAGTACAAGCATATAATGAGAAAATGGTGATAAATGGTCGAGATACAATGACTTTTAATTTGTTACCCCTTAAGTATCAGTGGGCTTATGATTTGTATCGCAAAATGAAGGCAAACCATTGGGAACCTGAAGATGTTCCGATGCAAAAAGACCTTGAACAATGGAAAAACCATGGAGAATTAAGTGATGCTGAAAGATGGATCATTATGATGGGTATAGGATATTTTTCTGCAGCTGAAGGAATTGTTGGGGACAATATTCAGCATGTTGTACGCGAACTCGTTACCGCGCCTGAACTTAAACTTGCCCTTGGGCGGCACGCCCATGAAGAAAACATTCATGCGGATAGTCTTTTGTATATGATCAGCTCTTTAGGCATTAATCCCCACGAATGTGAAGCTATGTTTGAGCAAATCGAAACGATTCGACGCAAAAACGAGTTTGTGACTAGTGCATCCAAGAATTTGCGTCGTGACCTCGATTTAACCGAAACTTCCAACAAGCAAGAGTTGGCCAAGAATATCTTTCTTTTTGGACAGTGTATGGAAGGAACGCAGTTTTATGGCCTGTTTGGAATGATTCTTAGTCTTGCTCGCCAGAATAAATTTCCAGGGATTGGTCAAATGTTCCGTTACACACTTCGCGACGAATCTAATCATATAGAATTGTTCCGAAACCTGTTTCGTGTGTTGGTTGATGAAAATCCAGATATTTGGACATCTGAATTCAAAACCGACCTTGTTTCTATGATGAAACAAGCTGTTGAGCTTGAAAAGGAGTTTATTCGCGATTGTTTACCCGTAAATTCTGTTGGTCTGAGTTCCGAAGAGTTCTGCTCATACATTGATTACATTGCTGACCGTAGACTTAACGGAGTCGGGCTTGATGTGTTACATCCCGGTTTAGAGAATCCTTTCCCTTGGTTGGCCGAGACAATTGATGTCAAAAAAGAACAGAACTTTTTTGAAGGACGGGTAACAGAATATCAAAAGTCTTCTTCCTTGTCTGAAGTTTCAGACGATGAATTGTGATTTATTAAGAATAATTTTCACAAGTGGTATAAAATTTGGATGGGAGTTAAGTAGTAATGCGTAATAAAATTTTCGAAGAGGACAAAATGTTAACCAAAGCGGTGGAAACTCCCAGTGAGAATAAGCCCAGATTTAATTGGGCCGAAGCTTTGGATGACAACCGATTCGAAGTACCCAAGGTGCGTATTACAGATGGTGCGGGTGACCGCGATTTCCATATCGCCGAGGTGGCCGATGTTATTGGAGAAGCATTGACTGATCTAATGATATCAAGGGAAGAAAATGAAATATACACCCCCAAGAACCGGGAGCTCGTGGTGGAGTCTGCCCGGATCGTTGCCGACCGCTTAATCGAGCGGATGGCAGAAGAGGATGAAGGCGTCGCCCCACGCCTCTCCTTTGATGAGCTTTACCGACTGATTGAGAAAGCTTTGGTTGAGAATGATGCTTACGATGTAGCCAAGAGTTTGGTTATCAGTCGTTCCAATGATGGTTCTTCCGGACCAACTGGATTACGGCCTGACGGTTCTGATATAGGGCAGATTCGCCTGATTCGTAGAAGCGGTCAGGTTGTTCCTTGGAACTCAGCCAAAATCGAAGTTGCCGTACGCAAAGCATTTCTGTCTTTACGATTGGATTCAGAGCCCGCAGTCGAGATTGCATTACGGGTTACGCAGAAAGCGATTTCTACGGGACAGGCATTCATCAACATTGAGGATATTCAGGATATCGTCCAAGAAGAGCTGATGAGGCAGGGCTTTTTTAAGGTTGCTGAATCCTATATCCTTTATCGTGCCCGGCGTAGAATCGAGCGCGAATTGGGCGGCACGCATGACGATGTAAAGCAGGACTCAATGATCGTAGTCAAGAAGAAGGATGGCAGTACATACTTCTGGGATGGAATCGATCTGAAGAAGAGAATTTCTTTTGCAACAATTGGATTAGAATTGTGCCTGACATCTGAGGAAATCGAGGAAGCGTTGCGCAGATCGGTATTTTCCGAAATCTCAGAAGATGATCTCCGAAAGACCATCGTGTTAAATTCAAAGACTTTAATTGAGAGGGACGGTGACTTTGCTAAGTTTGCTGCACGTATTCTGTTAACTTACATGTACGAGGAAGCCCTCGGCTGGTCTATTGCAGATAACAGCATTGATGAATTAAAGAGCTTTCATTCAGATGGGCTAAAAACCTATCTTAAACGTGGTACCGAGATTAAACGTCTCGATAAAAAACTTCTGAAGCTTGACATACAGAAGTTAGCCGAAGCACTCGATCCGTCTGCAGATTTAGATTTTGATTACCTAGGTATTCAGACCCTTTATGACCGCTATCTGGTTGTAGATAAAACAAGCGAAAGGCCAAAAAGGCTTGAGACGCCGCAACTTTTTTGGATGAGAGTTGCGATGGGAGTTTTTGCTCATGAAGACAGTCCGGAAGATCAGATCATCGCTCTGTATAATCTTTACAAAAGTCGCCGATTTTGCTCTTCCACACCCACTCTTTTTAATTCTGGTACGCCCCATTCACAGCTTTCCTCGTGTTACCTGTACAAAGTAGATGATACGATCGAATCAATCATGTATCGCGGAATCGCGGAAAATGCGTTTTTATCGAAATGGGCCGGTGGTCTTGGAGGTAGTTGGACATCGGTTCGTGGCACAGGTAGTCATATTGCAGGTACCAATGGCGAAAGCCAAGGAGTTATTCCATTTTTAAAAATGCACAACGATCAGTTGTGCGCAGTTAATCAGGGAGGTAAACGCAAGGGTTCAGGCTGTGCTTATCTTGAATCATGGCATTGTGATATTCTTGAGTTCTTAGAACTGCGAAAAAATACTGGTGACGATCGTAGAAGAACGCATGATATGAACACAGCGAATTGGATTCCTGACCTGTTCATGAAACGAATGGAATCTAGAGAAGATTGGACTCTATTTCGCAGTAACGAGGTTCCCGATTTACATGATCTTTATGGACAGGCGTTTGAGCAAAAGTACACGGATTATGAAGCCCAAGCCCAAGAGGGCAAATTATGGTCTCAATCCATCCCAGCGATTGATCTGTGGAAGCAGATGCTCAAGGTTCTTTTTGAAACTGGGCACCCGTGGATTACCTTTAAAGATACCTGTAACATTAGAAGTCCGCAAGATCATGTGGGGGTTATTCATAGTTCCAATTTGTGCACGGAGATCACCCTGAACACAGGAGCCGATGAAACTGCAGTTTGTAACCTAGGCTCCGTAGTCCTCGACTCTCACCTTAAAGTAGATGGATCTATTGATCATGAAAAACTACGGGACACAATCCAAATTGCAATTCGGGCATTGGACAATGTAATTGATGTCAATTTTTATCCCACGGATGCGGCAAAAACTTCAAATATGCGTCACCGCCCAATTGGGCTAGGCGTGATGGGTTTACAGAACGCACTTTTTACCAAAAATATTCCTTTCAGTTCGGAAGAAGCAGTTGAGTTTAATGACGAATTTATGGAAGCCATATGCTATTATGCATACGAAGCTTCCAGTGATCTTGCCAATGAGCGTGGTACTTATTCTAGTTATCGAGGTTCGAAATGGGATCGCGGCCTACTTCCTCAAGACACCCTCGATCTTCTTGAAAAAGAACGCGGTGGAACAGTTGATGTGCCAAAGACAAGCAAAATGGACTGGAGCATTGTCCGTGATAAAATTGCAAAACATGGAATGAGAAACAGTAATGTTATTGCGATTGCTCCCACCGCGACCATATCAAATATTATGGGATCTTCTCCTTGTATCGAGCCTACTTACAAAAATCTTTTCGTCAAAAGTAATCTCTCTGGTGATTTCTTGGTTCTCAATCGATATCTGGTAAACGATCTTAAGTCGGTAGGATTGTGGAACCGCGAAATGTCAGACCAGTTAAAATATTTCGATGGTGAACTTGGTCCAATTCAGGGGATTCCAGACTGGATAAAGAAGAAGTATGCAACTGCTTTTGCTGTGTCATATGAATTTGTCATTGCTGCCGCAGCACGCCGTCAAAAATGGATCGATCAATCCCAGTCGGTAAACCTTTTCCTTGGCACGCCAAACCTTAAGACTTTATCACACATGTATCGTGATGCATGGCGCAAAGGACTCAAAACAACTTATTACTTAAGGACACTGGGAGCTTCTAATATTGAAAAAGCAACAGTAACCATGAAACAGGTTGATAAGGGTCAAGCAATGGCAGGTTCTGAAGATGATGTACCCAAACAGTTTTCAGAAGAAGACAAAAATACCTGCAGTATTCAGGCAATGCTAAACGGGGAAGAATGCGAGTCTTGCCAATAGTCTTTGTTTTTTATTCACCCAATAATCAAATTTTTTGTTGAGCGTAGAAGAACGCTTATCCAAATTTCTGTCGAAGAAACCGCTCATCGGAACTGATGTTTTTATTGCACCAAGTGCAGTTGTTGTTGGTGATGTTACATTGGGAAATAACTCAAGTGTGTGGTATAACTGTGTCCTGCGGGGAGACATAAATTCAATTACTATTGGTTCAGGTACAAATATACAGGATGGCGTTATCGGACACTTAGCAGATGATTACCCCTTAATCGTAGGAAACAGGGTAACTGTGGGGCACGGTGCCGTTATCCACGCTTGTAAAATAGAGGACGAATGCCTTGTTGGTATGAATGCAACCGTTTTAGATGGTGCACATATAGGAAAACAGTCCATTGTTGCCGCTGGTTCAGTCGTACCGGTAGGTACAGTCGTACCAGAAGGTAGCCTTTTTGCCGGTGTGCCAGGTAAAGTAAAAAAAATATTGTCCGTTCACCAACGTTCCTCACTTAAAATATTGGCTGAAAAATACTTATCCGTAGCCCGGGCACATCAAGCAATCTAATTTCCTCTTCACTCGAATCGTTTTAGGTACTGAATAAAACTTTAGTAAGAACCTATAAATAACCCAAAAGTTATGAGCTCCACGAAAGCATTTTCTCAATTGGAGACCTTGATTTTTGAATAAGCTGAGTATCCATAGTAATCTCGGGTGATTCAGTGCGTAAGCAGTCCAAGAGCTTTGGTATCGTGTTCATTTTCATGAAACGGCAATCATTGCATGCACAGTTTCCCGTCGGACCAGCAACAAAAGATTTATTAGGCAGTTCTCTGGTTAATCGGTGCATCATCCCCGTTTCTGTTAAAATAATAAAAGTGTCCGCGTCTTTATCTTTGCAGTATTGAACCATTTTTTCGGTGCTGCACACTTCGTCGGCTAAGTCCCGCACCGTTTCCACGCATTCGGGGTGAGCAACAACGGGGGCATGGGGATATTCCAATCTACAGCGTTCAATCGATTCCTTCGTGAAGAGTACATGTGCATAGCAACTACCCGGCCACAGACGCATCTTCCGGCCAGTCTGACTGATTACCCATTGACCAAGGTTTTGGTCAGGTACAAAAAGAATTTCCTGATCTTGGGGGATTTGGTTGACTATTTGAACTGCATTTCCGCTAGTACATATGACATCACTCAAGGCCTTTACTGCAGCAGAGCAATTCACATAGGCAACAACAAAGAGTTCGGGGTTTTTGTACTTATATTCCTCAAGCTGTTCTGCTGGGCATGAATCAGAAAGGGAGCAACCCGCATTAAGATCGGGTAAAAGTACTTTTTTGGAAGGATTAAGAATTTTAGCGGTCTCTGCCATAAAATGCACGCCGCAGAATATGATAATTTCTGCATCTGTCGAGACCGCCTGCCTCGCCAAGCCCAAAGAGTCACCCACGTAATCCGCAACCTCCTGAATGGATTCAATTTGATAATTATGACATAAAATAACTGCGTTTTTTTCTTTTTTGAGGCGGAGAATTTCTTCCTGATCATGACTAAAAACAGCCGTTTGCTGCTGGTTTCTAAAAAGTTGTAAAGGAAGAGGTATTTGGTTATTTTCCCTTATCATTACTCGTTGGATTGCTTGCAGTTTCCTTGTTTTCGAAATTCTGGGCATTTGGCATGAACCTGCAATCTTTGGTCTTTCACCTCGAGTCCTAATTTTTCGGAAACTGTTTTCCCATACCATTCCATGAAAGGTGCGTCCACATCATGGATCCGATCACAATCTGAGCATATCACTTGAGCCTTAAATGTTTCCGAAGAACCGTTAAGAGCATAAAACTTATTTTCCTGCCCCACATCGATTTTTCGAATTATCCCGCTTTCAACCATTAAGGGTAAGCAGCGGTAAACTGTAGCCCTCGAAACCGTATCATCTAAATTTTGTGCATCTTGAAGCAATTGTTCGGCAGTGAAGTGCCCGTTTTGCTTTAAAAGGGCTTCAAAGACTCCTTTCCGCTGATCAGTCATGCGAAGACCTTTACTTCCGAGAAAGTCAGAAAAACTTTCCAATGTCTCTTGGGGGATGCTCATGGTAACGATTTCCACTCCTAGGCGTATGTTGCGGGATGGTCAAACTAATTGAGACGAAAGTGAGATTAGGTATCTTCTTTCTTGTCGGTAGCCCCAAGAAAAAGTAAATTTTAATAATGTCGATAAAGGTAAATGACCAAGTAATCCCTTCGTGGGCAATCGAAAGACAGGCTCAGGCTCTCTATGAACAGGTTGCTAAAAATATGCCGGGTAAACCCAAGGAGGTAATCCAATTGGCTGCTTTAGATTTGGCCAAAGAAAGAATGATTGATCAATCTCTTATGGCTCAGGAAAGTAACCGCAGGAAGTATAAAATTCATCCAGAGGAAGTGAATAAAGGAATGAAGAGATGGATGAGAGAGAATGGAGGGAAAAAAGCGATCGAGAAAACCAATCATCCTGCTATAAAAAATCGTGACGATCTGAAGCGTGAAATTCTTGCACAACTACGCTATAATCGATTACTGGAAGAAGAATCCGCCTGTGAAATGACATCGGAAAACGAAGCCAAGGAATATTACGATGCCAGACCCGATCTTTTTACAAGTGAGGAGATGGTAACTGCTTCACATCTTCTAAAGCAGGCTTCCACGGACATGGAGTTTGAAGATGCAGAGAAACAAATAAAAGATATTCGTACAAGATTGGAGGGGGGAGAGAACTTTGTGGAGTGTGTCAAGGCAGAGTCAGATGATTCCGGTAATGATGGACATCTGGGTAGATTTGGCAAAGGCAGGATGGTTCCTGAATTTGAAAATGTGGTGTTTTCCCTGAAACCGGATGAGCTGAGCGAACCCGTGAAGACTCAATTTGGCTGGCACCTGATATTAGTCCATGAGACGCATGAACCGGATCTTACTCCATTTGATGAATTGAAAGAGAAGATCATTGAATACTTACATGAGAGAAGAAAAGACAAAGTTTTCGAGACTTTTCTCGATGGATTAAAAGAGAAGGCAGACATAGACGAAGTCTCTGGAATTTAACCCTAACTTGTCTTAGCGTTCATTCCTACAGATTGAAGAATTTGTAGAGTACTTAGAGGTTTGTTTAGTGCGTAAATGTGGTAACCAGGAGCACCACCGTTGAGTAATTCAGAAACTTGAGCAGATGCCCATGCTGAACCTACTTTCGGTTGTTCATCTTCAGAAGCATGTGTGAGTTGTTGTTCTAATTCAGAGGGTAAAACTGCTTCACACATCCCACAAAATCTACGAACCTGGCCTAAGGAAAGAACCGGAAGTAATCCAGGAAGAATAGGCACGGTGATTTCAACTTCATTGCATGCTTTTACAAAATCAAAGTAAACCTGATTCTCAAAGAAGAGTTGAGTCGTGATGAAATCAGCTCCGGCGTCTACTTTAGTTTTGAGATGGGAGAGATCCGAAAAGGCGTCAGAGGATTCAGGATGCTTTTCAGGATACCCACCTACTCCGATTCCGAATTCAGGAAAGTTTTCTTTAATTAAGGCCACGAGGTCGGAACCATATGAAAGACCGCCTTTCACGGTTTGAAATACTTTCTCACCCTTGGGTGGATCACCTCTAAGGGCCATCACATTACGGAACCCAGCCTTGGCAAAATCTTCTAAAATTTCAAGTAATTCATCAGAAGTATGTCCTACGCAGGTGAGGTGAGGCATCACTTCAAAATTATATTCATCCTGTAGCGCACGGGCATAATGCATCGTAGTTTCTCTTGTGCCTCCACCAGCTCCATAGGTTATGGAAACAAAATCTGGTTTATGGGGTTGAATAGCTGCCGCGGTTTCCAACATCCTTTTGCCGCCTTCTTCATTTTTGGGTGGGAAGAATTCTACCGAGAAAAGTGGTTCAGATTTTTCTAAGGCATTCTTTATGGATGAGACCATTTTCATAATAAACGCATCATTATATCATGATACATTGATGCGTACAAGTAGATTCTGATTCTGTATCAGGGTTGTTTCCGTGCACTCAAGGCAAGATTATTAATGGCAGTGAGATATTTTTCGATCCGTTTTTCCTGTTTGATCACCAAGGCTCTTTCCAAAAGATTGGCTGCCTGTTGATATTTTCTCAGAAATACAAGAAGTCGTGCATGCTCAATAAGTGCTAGGTTTTCAAACTGATCAATCTTGGCAGCTCTTTGGAATTGTATGATCGCATATTCATGGGCACCAGATTTCCAGGCTAATTGTCCCAGTTGTATGAGAGCCCGGCCTTCCAGTGGGTGCTGATTTACTACTTCTCTAAGTATTTCAGTAGCTTGTTGGTTTTTACCGGTCGCTTGAAGAACCTCTGCTTTGAGTAAATTAATTAATTTTCTTTCCTCTTTTGATCTTCCTTCACCAAATTCCTTTTCAATTTTTTCCAAGTATGCAAAACCTTCCTGATAGGAAAATCTTTGAATCAGGGTTTGAGCAATTCGGATATATTGCGGTAGGGATAACTTATTGTTTCGTGCAAGTGCTTCCTGATAGGCATCCAGCGATAAATTATAAAGATTAAGGTTGTGGTATAAATCCCCGAGAATCACCAGCTCTTGTGTCTTTAACGCTCCCATTCTTCGTAAGAGGTCCAAAGTTACGGCAGCTTCCTTTTCTTTCCCGAGTGACCCAAGTGCCGAAGCTCTGGCTTGAAGATATCTTGTGTTTTGAGGATCATTCTTGAGTAGTTCATCCAAAAGGTTAAGGGCTTCGACATACCTACCAGCCTGATCTAGGCAGTTAATCAGACCATTTAATCCGTCCGTACTGCCAGGGAAAAGAAGCAAACCCATACGGTAAGCGTTTTCTGCGGAAACCAATCGATCAAGTGATAGGTGACAGTAGCCCAATGCGATAAAAGTGGAACCGTCATTTTCACCCAGGCTAATTGCCTTGGCTAGGTGCTTGGTTGCGGATTGCAAATTTTCAAGGCTAACATTTACAAGTCCAAGGTTTTTGTGTGCTCGAAGAAAAGAGGGAGATTTTTCAATTGCTTTACCGTAAGCTTGTGCTGAACGGGTCAATCGATTTGACTGGTAATACATCGTACCAAGGGCAAAATCCAATGCGGCACTTGAATCATCTTCGATTTTTTCCTCCAGATATCCAATTGCTTCATCCAAGTTGTTTTCACTTTTGGCAATCACTTCACGAAGAATAAAGCTCTCGGATTTACTTATTCGTGGTTCAATTTCACTACGAAATCCGTAGTCTCCCATGAAACTGCGAACAAAAGTTGGGTTATTCCAAAAGTCCTTGGTTAATTCAAAGGTTGGAGCTTCTCCAAAAGCTGTGATACCAGAAATCAGGGCAAAAAAGAAAAGGATATTTTTCATTTATTTTTCGAGTAATGTGAATCGAATAGGGAGATAAAACTGAGTCATCACTGGCTCCCCATTTCGCATTGGGGGTTCGTAGATCGAACTTTCTGCGGCAATTTTTGAAGATTCGGCAAAATCGGGATGGCTTGCAGAAACTACTTCGATCACCGAAACTTTTCCGTTTTCGTCAATCTGTACTAGTAGTTTTACTTCGCCTTCAAGCCCGCGTCTCTTTAGGTGCAATGGGTAAGCGAGTCTCCCCCTCTTAATGATGGATGGATTGCGATCAAGCTCATGCAATGAAAATACAAGATCTTGCCCTAGACCGTCGGGACTAGGGTCATAGCTCGCTAGGGTAAAAGCAGCCTTGAAATCTCCAGGGGAAACATCCAGTGAAATATCTAAAGGACTTGTGTTGAGCGTAATGGATGAACGGGTAAGCTTGGGTGTATCAACTTTCTTCTGCTTAATGTTTTCGACAATTTTTTCGACTTCTGTTGGCGGGGGAGGAGGTGGAGGTGGTATTGCCGGTGCAATGGCGTCCCTTACAAGCCATTGCTCATCTTTCGCGAATTCAGAAAGCGGTAACAACCCAAATAGTACAGCTGAAAAAATGCCCGCTAGCAGAAAGCTCTTTCGGCGGATCCCCTTAATCTTTTCGGACTCCAATCCAGGTAGCAGACTATTCTCGAAGGATTTACTCACGGTGAAAGCGGGGTTAGCTTTACAGCTGATGCACCCCCTCGCATTGCTTGATCCATTACTTTTGTGGCCAAGCCTGCTCGGGAACCAGGTTCTACGCGGACGGTTACTTTGTCTGACGATTCACGATTGGTTCTAACTACAATCGGAGCGATTTCCTCAAGATTCACAGGTTTGCCATTCTGTAGGATCTGACCATTACTTGTGAGGTCAAAAGTAAGTGGCTCCAAAACGGATGAATTTGGAGAAGCCGAGTCCTTGTATGTCGATGAAATCCCAATTTCATTTACAAACGAAGTAGCCACGATGAAGAAGATAAGAAGAATAAAGACCATATCGATAAGGGGAGAGACATTAATCTCCGTGTGTTCCTTCGAGCCTGAGAGTCTTCTTTTCATCAACTTGGCTTTCGCGTCGCGATGGACACTTTTATTCTGGATTTTCTGGCTTGTGCTATAACTTTTGCCAAAATTGAGGCATCTGCCCACTGATCAACCTGTACGATAACCGGTTTATCCCGTTTTTTATCTGCAATTTCAATGACCCGAGTGATTTCATCCAACTTAATCATTTCTCCCCCGTGGAAAAGTTGGTTCTCATTGGACAATGCAAAAAGGATGGCGTTGCGCTGGAGTGATTTTGCTGTTTCCACTCTTGGCCGATTTATCTCGATTCCAGGCAGGCTTACAAAGGTTGCGGAAACTATGAAGAAAATCAAAAGAATGAAAACCACATCGATTAAAGGAGACACATTAATTTCTTGATCTACCTTGTCTATATTTCGGCGATGGTTGATATTCATCCTATCTTCAGAGGGGCAGGAGATATTTGCCTAATGGAAATGCTTTCCATTCGATTGAGGCATCGCAGCCAGTCATTTTTTCGGCGATTAAGTAAATGAATGAAGGCAAGGGCAGGTATGGCAATAAGAAGGCCCGCCTGTGTGGTTACCAAAGCCTGAGAAATACCACTTGCCACTAAATCCATCTTGTACCCTTCCTCCATACTTAGCCCGGCAAAGGTTCGTAGCATTCCTGCAACTGTTCCTAATAAACCAATCAAGGGTGCCGAGGAGGCCAGAACAAAAAGAAACCGTAATCGACGATTCAAATATGACGATTCGTTATGCTTGATTTGATTAAACCGTTTTCTGGTTTCATCACGGTTCTGATGATTAGCAAGGCAATGCCTCATGACCTGATCCACTCGACCGCCTCCCTGAAACCCGGCCCATTTTTCTCTGGGGATCGATTGTAATTCCTTGGGAATAACTGACTTCATTCTTAGCCAGAGCTCAAAAATCAGGAAGTAGAGATAAAGAGAAAGTCCTAGCAAGGCAAACATCAGTCCGCCTCCTTTTTCCAAAACGAAAAGGGCTTGTTGATAAAATTCAGTCAGCAGGTTCATCTTTCTTCTCGCTAGGTAGATCGGTGGGTTTTTCCTTTTTTAAATGGACAAGCCTTGCTGAGAATCCTTCCATTTTGGAGACAAGTCCCTGCAGTCTTCGATTTAATAGAGCATGAATGACCAAGGCGGGAATCGCGGTGACCAATCCGAACTTGGTGGTCACCAATGCTTCTGATATCCCTCTAGCAAGTTCACTATTTTCCGGGTTAGCAAAGTTGGTGATTTGGCGGAAAACATCGATCATACCGGTGACTGTGCCAAGAAGTCCAAGCAAGGGTGCAATCGCAGCGGTTATTGCGACGAGTGGAAGGCCTTTTTCAAGTCGTTCCTGACAGTCAATGATTATTTCATAGAGGATTTCCTCAAGAATTTCTGGTTTATTTCCGCGATAGCCTTGAGCAGTTTTGCGTAATCTCTCGAATGGACCAGAGAAATATCCGGCTAAGGTAACGGGAGCTCGGGGAGAGGGAATAGTAAAAATTTGAAATGATTTGAAAATTGCAATTAAAATAGAGAGACAGGCAAAAAATAAAATCGGGTAGATCCAAATACCACCCTTTTGCAGTTCCTCAATAATCGTGGGTTCGCCAACTTCGAGCACAGATGCTTTTCCCATTGTTGGGTCCAATGGTAATATTTCAACGGCTCCTGATTCTGATCGCAGGGTTTGTTGGATCAGTTTTGCAGTCTCAGGAGAACTGGGGATTAGTCGTGCTGGTTCATCAGGAAAAAAAACGCCGCTGGATAATTCGATGCTGGTTCCATCGGTTGAGGATGTATGCTTTTCTACCAAGCCCGAACTCCCCTCCTCTCCGGCAAAATAAAGCACAGGACCTAAGGACCAGAATGTACCTATTTCTCTGGTGCCTTCAGGTGGGACGATTGCATCTCCGTAAAACTTTATTCCTGCCGCTTGCATTTCTAAAAATTTTGCGGATGTAGAAGTGATTTTAAGGAGAGATTGAATTTGCTCTTTTCGGTTGTTTGGATCGGAGTTTTGGTTATTCAGAGCAATTTTATTTAAAACTGTTCTTTCAGCTGGAGGCGTGCTTTCGGACCAACTTCTCGAATAATCTGCTAAAATCCTGCGTATGAATTCAATTTCATTTTCACCTTCTTTTACCTCTTCTTTTAGTTGGATCAGGTTAGCGTCACGATTATCGCGGATACGATTAAGTCTATCCACTTCTGATCTTTTTTCCTGTGCTTCTCGCTCAAGTTTTCCAATCTCAGAGGCTAGCGGAATTTTTCCTTCTTCTATGGATTTTCGGAGATCCGTAAGACGGGCAGTCGCATTTTGTAAGTCTAGTTTCGCAGAAGTATTTGCTTGGACAAGCTTTTGTCCGCTCAACGAAACCAAGCAAGAGATCCCCAACAATAACTTTAAAATTAAAGATCTCATTGGTTTGGCTCTTTAGGTTGAGGAAATGGCAATTTGAGGAAACGGGGCATGGCACGGTTATTTACCATATCGACCCCGGTCGAAATTTCTAGGGCCAAAGTGTCGTCTCTTTTCCAAACCCAACCGCTTTTATTAGGAGTACCATATCCAGCAACCGTACCGGATTCGTTCACAAAGTAGGCAATCCCTAATCCAAAATACATGACCTGAAACTCTCGCGAGACCCCATCCTCAAGAGAGAACTCTTGTCTTTCGAGGGAAATATTTCGATGATACAAAGATATAGCCTGAAGGAGTGAGAGTAGGGTATCGACCCTTTGTCTTAGAGAAATATTGTTCTTCTCGATCTGATTATTGAGCTTTTGGCGAAACGGTTTCAATCGTTTTGCAAGGGGGCTCGGAAGGAGTTTAAAGGCTTCCTCCACCTGAATTTGTAGAGCATCGACACCCTCGAGTAGAGAGCGGGTGGTTTCTTTAATCTCGTCCTTTTGTTCAAGCAATTCAGTTCTTTGCTTAGCAGCACCCACGGCTTCTTCTTCAGATTCCTCTAAGCGTTCATCAAGTTCTACGATTTCAGTTTTCAACGCATCCCTGATATCGAGTAAAGCAGCTTTTTCTATATTCCATTCGGTGCTTTCCTCGCTGATTAATTGCTCAGTCTGGACCCATTCCTGGATGATTGTGGTGGTGTCTTTAAAGGTCGACCCGAGTAGGTAATAGCCACTAAGCCCAAAAATTAAAGATATTTTGATTCGTAAAGAAAAACTCATGAAGCGATAATACTATACAAAATGAGGTAGGATTGGAAGACTTTTTGAGACTGAGTCTCAATTTCAAATTAAAATGAGGAAAACCTGAAAATGTATCTACACTCTTACTCATTACGAAAGCAGGCGACGAAGCGTTTCATCGACTACCTGGGGATTTGCCTGTCCTCGCGTTGCTTTCATGACCGAGCCTTTCAGTGCATTGATTGCTCCCTCTTTTCCGCCACGGAATTTTTCGGCGGCATCCGGATCGTCGGAAATTGCCTGCGCGCAGAGATCTTCAATCTCATCTCCATCCGACTTCATCTCTAGTCCTTTTTCCTCAACTAATGTCTTGGCTGATTTTCCGGAGATAAACATTTCAGGAAAGAGTTCCTTGGCTACATTGTTGGAAACCACGCCATCCTCGATCAAATTTATCAACTCGGCCAAATGTTGCGGAGTAACCGGACAATTTTGAAGACCCCGTCGTTCTTCACCTTCCTTGCCTGCCTGTCCAAGTTCCCTTAGCAAATCATTGACCACCCAATTGGCAATTTTTTGAGGAACCTTGGAAAGTTTAGCTGCTTCTTCAAAAAATTCACATAGAGGACGGTCCCCACAGAGAGCAGATGTGGAAGAATAGGGCAGATTCATTTCCTCCATGTAGCGTCTTTGTTTATCAAAAGGTTTTTCAGGAAGTTCTTTGCGGATAAATTCTACCCATTCGGAATCAATTTTTACGGGCATCAGGTCCGGATCCGGGAAATATCGGTAATCATGTGCCATTTCTTTGGTTCGCATCGGAGTGGTGTATTTTTGGTCCGGATTCCAACGACGGGTTTCCTGTATAATCGTTTCCCCTTCATTCAAGGCTTTGGTTTGTCGTCGAATTTCGTATTCCACCCCATTTCTAACCCCTGAGATGGTATTGAGATTCTTGATTTCAACCTTGGTGCCCAAAGTCGAAGTGCCAACCGGGCGGATACTTATATTGGCATCGCAGCGCAACTGACCTTTCTCCATATCGCAGTCCGAAATTTCAGCGGAAACCAGAGAGTTACGCAGTGAGGTCAGGTAAGCAAATACTTCTTCGGGAGAAAAAAGATCAGGTTCACTCACGATTTCGAGTAAAGGGCATCCCGCCCGATTGTAATCGACCAAACTGTCCGTTTCATAGTGAGTCAGTTTGCCTACATCCTCTTCAAGGTGGATCCGCGTAAGTTGAACGATTCGATGAGAGCCTATCTCAGATGGCGAGTTTCCAGGCATTTCGATTTCAACCTCTCCGCCCTCGCAAATCGGCTGGTCGAATTGAGAAATTTGATAGTTCTTTGGCATATCTGGGTAGAAATAATTTTTTCGATCCCATTTACATATATCAGCGATCTTACAATTTAGAAGTAAGCCCACTTTGATCGATTTTTCAATAGCATCCCGATTCATCACCGGTAATGCTCCAGGTAATCCAAGGACTACAGGGTTGGTTAAAGTATTAGGTGGTTGGCCAAATCCGGTGCCGACTCGGGTAAACATTTTTGATTTTGTGTCCAGTTGTACATGAACTTCTAAACCAATGACCGCTTCGTAATCCATATTCGTACTTAAAGGTTAGGTTGTTTTCGCCCAAATTGTAATTCCCGGTCATAGTCATGGGCGATGGAAAGCAGTTTACCTTCCTCAAAAGCTTGTCCAATAAGTTGCATTCCCACAGGCAGACCATTTTCAGTGAATCCACACGGCACAGAGATGCCTGGTAGTCCGGCCAGGTTGGTTGAGATCGTATAAATATCACTCAGATACATCGAAATTGGATCTTCGCTTTTTTCTCCAAACTTGAATGCTGGAGTTGGGGAAGTGGGCGTTAAAATGGCATCCACTTGTGCAAAGGCTTTATCAAAGTCATCACGGATCAAGGTCCTGGTTTTTTGGGCCCGAAGATAGTATGCGTCGTAATATCCACTGCTCAATCCGTAGGCTCCCAGAATACAGCGTCGCTTAACTTCCTGCCCAAAACCTTCTCCCCGGCTCTTGGCATAAACATCAATCGCATTTTCAGCTTTTTCGCTCCTCGTTGTGTAACGAATGCCATCATATCGTGCTAAGTTGGAAGATGCCTCGGCAGTGGCAATAACATAGTACACCGGTACCGAAAGTTCTGTAGTAGGTAGAGAAATTTCTACTAATTCGTACCCTTTTTGCCGATACCATTGAATGACCTCATCAATTGATTTTCTCACCTCATCATCCATGCCTGGGCCGAAAAACTCCTTGGGCAATCCAAGCTTACACGGCTTGATCGGTTCATTGAGAATCTTAGAAAATGAAGAAACATCTGTGGGGTAGCTCGTGGAATCGAGAGGATCATGTCCTGAAATAATTTCGAGAAGATGAGCAGCGTCTTCCACCGTTTGAGCGAAAGGGCCTATTTGGTCCAAGGAGGAGGCAAAAGCAGCCAAGCCATAGCGGGATACCCGTCCGTAGGTTGGTTTCATTCCTACTACTCCACACAACGATGCGGGTTGACGAATTGACCCTCCCGTATCAGATCCCAGAGTAAATGGAGTTTCTCTGGCAGCTACGGCTGCGGCACTGCCACCACTGCTTCCACCAGGAACGCGATTTAAGTCCCAGGGGTTGCATGTAGGACCATAAGCCGAGTTTTCAGTAGATGAACCCATGGCGAATTCGTCCAAGTTGAGTCTACCCCCAACCACTGCTCCAGCACTCCTTAATTTTACAGTTACAGTTGCATCGTAGGGGGATCGATAATCCTTTAAGATTTTACTGGCGGCAGTCAGGGGTTGACCTTTTACGGAAATTACATCTTTCAGGCCTACAGGTACGCCGTCCAATGGCCCCAACGATTTCCCTGAAGCCCTTCGCTGATCAGATAATTTTGCCTGCCTGAGCATATCGTCTTCGTCGTAACTTAAAAAAGCATGAACTTTTTCATCGACCTCTCTGATACGGGAAAGATAGGCGAGGGTAACTTCTTGAGAAGAAAATATGCCATTGTCAATCCCGTGGGATATTTCTGAACCAGTCAGGGAAAATATTTCAGAATGATCAGACATCGTATAACTTATTCCTCAACCACTTTGGGCACGACCACTTGGTCATTTCTTGATTTGGGTGCATTTTGTAAGGCTTCAATCGAAGTAAATCCCTCAACTGATTCATCTACATCCCAAACATTAAAACGGGGAAAGGCATGAGCGGTTGGGATTACCCCTTCGACATCAACCTCCTGTAGTTTTTCAAAATATTTTAGCACCTCACCCAATTGACCCTGAAATTTATTTTTTTCCTCAGGTGATAGTTCAATCCGGGCAAGGTTTGCTACATAATCAATATCCATGGAAGATTTTTCGCTCATCTTATTTTCGTAATTCATAATCGGTTTCGTTTTCAATTCCTAACCGTATTTTTTCAAAGGCTTGGTTAACCTCTTTTTCTCCTAATGTTCGATCAGGGGCACGCATCCGCAAGCTACAGGCGATACTTTTTTTATCCTCACTAAGCCCTTTTCCTGAAAAGACATCGAACAGATTGATGGGATCCATCGTGATATCATTTGAAATAACTGATTGTACAATTTCCTCCACTTTGATTCGGATATTCTCAGCTGGTTCTTTTTTTGAGACCACGAGTGATAAGTCTTTGATCGCAGGAGGAAAGGTACTGAAACTGGCAAATGAGGTTGGCTTCTTCCGTTTATTAAGCAGTACGGGATCAATAAGGATTTCAACCGCAATCACAGAACCCTTAAGGTTGTACGACTTGGAGAGGTTTATCCTTAGCGTACCCAACGAAATTTCTAATTTATTACGGTGAACATCTCCTAACTTTGCTGCATATTTACATTGCCAGGGTAATTCGTTTTCAAAAGAGTTCCATAACCCTTTGGGCATAGACAATCCTACAGCATGGAGCATTTGTTCCAAAGAGCTTTTTTGGGAAAAGAAATCTGGATCTTCGGGAGTCTTCCAGTTCTTCTTAGCATATCCCGTTGTGGTAACCCACGCAATACTGATTAGCTCTGCATTTCCCCGAGGACCGGGTCGGAAAATTCTTCCAATTTCAAAAACACGGTTGAGCTCAGTTAGGTTTCGCTGATTATGAGCAAGAACTTCCACCAGTCCCGGGAGTAAAGAAGGCCGGACATGAGTATGGTCTGCCGTTAGTGGGTTGCCCAAGGCAAGTTGATCACTGGGAAGTTCAGGAAACCAGCATATCAGTTCATTTGCAGATCGGAGACTGTAATTGCAGACTTCTTGGTATCCTTGTCCGGTCAAGTTATCTGTTGCAAGATCACAGAGGTCATAACTCGGTTGATTATCTCTTTGAAGACTTGGTGACAAAAATTTGGATCCCTGTAGATCTGAGGTTCCCCGGATTCTGAGAAATTCCTCAACCAAATCAATTGGACGGTCGACTTCCGAACGGTAAGAAGGGACGGTTACCCGGATAGGTGATGTACCTTCGACATCAAAACCAAGCCTTTTCCAACTTGCTGTCAAATTCTCTGTTGATACTTCAAACCCGCAGCGATCTTCAACATAAGCGGTCTCAATCTCAATCGTACGTGATGTTCGGGGAGGTTTTCCAATGGATATAAATTCATTGGTAGCAGATCCTCCTGTAATTTCAATAATTAGATCAATCGCTCTTCTTGCCGCAAATTCTACACCTTCGGGGTCTACATCCCTGGAAAATCTTTGTGAACTGTCGGTGTGTAGTCCGAGAGATCGGGCCGTTGCCCGGACATTACCAGGATGAAACCATGCTGACTCGAGAACAATATCGGTGGTGTTGTCATCGACTTCGGCATCCACACTGCCCATAATTCCAGCGACAACTAATGGTTTTTCTGCATCTGCAATCACCATCATTTTTGTCGTCAGGGCACGCTCCTGATCATCCAGAGTGATTATTTTCTCTCCCTCTTTTGCTTCCCTGACGATAATGGCAGCGCCCGCAATTTTTTTCAGGTCAAATGCATGGAGGGGTTGTCCGGTTTCATGAAGGACAAAATTTGTGATATCCACCACATTATTAATCGGACGTAATCCAATCGATTCAATTCTCTCAATCAACCAGTCGGGGCTGGGTGCAATCTTTACTTCCTTTACAGACCATGCGGTGTAATAAGGACATTGGGAAGATTGAACCTCCACAGACGACAGGAGCGAATTCCCTCTTGCAGAGTTTGCAGGTGCTGCTGAATCTTTTACTTCAGGAAGGCAAATCGGAGTCTGGTAATAAGCGGATACCTCCCTAGCAACTCCAATATGACTAAGGCAGTCTCCTCGATTGGCGGTGATTTCGAGTTCGAGGGTGGTTGATTTGGAGACCACCTCGGTGATTTTCCGACCGATTTCCGGCTCGCCGGATAAAATAAAAAGACCTGCATCATCTTCCCCAAGTTCCAGTTCCTTGGCACTACACATCATTCCTTCGGATTCCACTCCTCTGAGTTTAGACTTTTTGATTTTAAATCCGCCGGGTAATTTTGCACCTGGAAGAGCAACAGGTACCCGGTCACCCGGATTAAAATTGGTTGCACCACAAACAATCTGCGCGGGTTCTTGCTCACCGACTTCGACTGAACAGACACTTAACCGGTCGGCTTCGGGATGTTGGTTTTTTTCAAGAACCTTACCCACCACGACTTTGTCGAGACTTGCTGATGGGGTTTCGTCTCCTTCTTCCACCTCAATCCCGAGCATGGGCAATACATCGATCAATTCCTCTGCGGGCTCGGGCAGGTCAACATATTCACTTAACCAATCAAGACTTAATTTCATACCTGACTTGAAAACTGGGATAGGAAACGCTGGTCGTTTTGGTAGAAGTGACGGATATCATCAATGCCATGAAGTAACATCGTGACCCTTTCAATTCCCAATCCGAAAGCAAAACCGTTCCATTCCTGGGGATCAATTTCGACTAAATTAAGAACTGCTGGATCCACCATACCGCAACCCATGATTTCAATCCATTTATTGCTTAGTTTTCCAAGGTCAGGAACTTTTAAATCAACTTCGAAACTGGGTTCTGTAAATGGAAAAAAACTTGGTCTCAAACGAGTCTCTACTTTGTCACCAAATAATTCCTTAAGAAAATAATCGAGTACACCCTTGAGGTCCCGCACAGTCACCTTGTGATCAACGAATAATCCTTCGGTTTGATGGAAGTTTGCTGAATGAGTGGCGTCAACCGTGTCTCTACGGAAACATCTGCCTGGGGCAATCACGCGGAGTGGTGGTTTTTCCTTAAGCAGGGTCCGTATTTGAACCGAGGATGTATGAGTCCTGAGCAAATAGGACTCTTGATTTTTACGGGAAACATTTGCCCAGTTCGATCTCGAAGGAAAAAAGAGTGTATCCTGTTCGTCACGGGCGGGGTGATCATCTGGAGTGTTAAGAGCATCAAAGCAAAACCACTCGGTTTCAACTTCTGAAGCTTCTGCCACGGTAAAACCAATTTTTTTAAAGATCGAAACAATCCGTCTTCTGGTCTTGGTTAATGGATGGATTCCGCCCAAAAAAGATGGGGATGAAGGAAGAGTTGGATCGATGGGGGGACCCAAGGATTTTAAATCCTCGAGTTCTTCCAGTTTTACGAGTCGATCCTGAAAAATCTCTTCAATTTCACCCTTGGCTTGATTCAGTAATTTTCCAAATGTGGGGCGATCTTCTTTCGCAATCGAACCCATCCTTTTTGCGTATTGGGTTAGGCTACCTTTTGGGCCTAGGAATGTGGCTTTAATTTGTTCCCATTGAGCTTTGCTGGGAACACCAATGAGTGCTGCCTTTGCATCAGCAACAAGAACTTGGAGATCTTGATTCTCCACGCCGAGGCAGAAAATAAAAGTTTCCTAGGCTTCGAGGGAAGCCTTGGCCTTCGTCACCAATTCCTTGAACGCATCGGGTTCATGAATGGCAAGTTCAGAAATTACTTTACGATTGAGTTCGATTCCGGCTTTGGCAAGACCGTGAATGAATTCACCGTAACGAATACCTTCGGCCCGACAGGCAGCGTTTATGCGAACAATCCATAGTTGCCGAAACTCAGTCTTTCGCTTGCGACGGTGAACATATGCGTATGATTCTGCACGGTCTACTGCATCCTTAGCGTATCTGAATAATCGTGATTTATTACCGAAATAACCTTTCGCTTTCTTAAGGACTTTCTTACGGCGTTTGCGGGTTGCTGGTACATTGCGTGCTCTAGGCATAACGGAATCTCCTGGTAAGTTGGTAGGGTAGAAAGATTAAGACAAGGCACGGATAACGCGTCGGGCCATGCCCTCTGCAAGAACTTGGTCTTGGTTTCCGGCACGGACTTGTTTCGTCGTGCGTTTGCGGCGCAGATGGCGTTGTCCAGGTTTACGGAATTTCACTTTTCCGGTACCGGTTATTTTAAATCTTTTGGCTATTCCTTTGTGCGTCTTCTTCATTTTATGGAAAAAAGCGGTTATCATATCTTTTTGACTGATAGCAAGCAAGCGAAATACGAATTATGTATCGTAAATCAATAAGCCTTGATAACTTTGGTATGCAAACCACCCTGCAATCATGAAAAAGAGAACCCAGGCAAATAGTTTAAAAATTCTTTTCCTTAACCAGTTTGAATAGGTTCGGTTCTGTCCATCTCCACCAAAATCCTCAAAGTAATGGATCAGGTCCCTGTCTTTGGAGCGCCCCTGAATTTTTCTGTAAGTCTCTCCATAAGATGAACGGTTTTTTTCGTACCACCATCTGAAGATTTTATGAAGCATAAGGATTGAAGGAATAGTTTACACTTCAAAATATGATCGCCCACTAGCTCCCTGAAAGTCAAGTCTAGAGACGGATGGCATGCCTTCTTTGAGTGCCCAAAGGTCTGAGCCAATTTCAACTTCTGCTTCATCCAACCATTCAGGACGGTAAACAAGTTGGTGATATTTTTGGCCAGGAGTCGGTTCGAAAAGATTACCGAGCATTAAATTATCGGCAAAGGTGAGAATGGGTTCTTCCTTTCCATTATATGGGCTGGGGAAATTAAGATTGTGTACCGACAAACCTTCTGACTTGGACATGGATGCCATATTTTTAGCATATCGAGCACAGGCTTTTGCTGAATTCCGAAGGCTTTTCTCGACTTTTTTACTCAATTCTTTTCCGCCACTCTTTCGAATTCCTTCAAACTCCTCGTTTGGAAGACACATACTGCAAGCCATGGCTCGGTGACCCAGAAGAGACGCTTCCATAGCCGCACCCACCGTGCCTGAAGATAAAATCATTGGCATGGTTATGTTGTAACCAAGGTTGATTCCACTGACAATAATATCAGGTTTTCGATCCAGTAGGTTACCACAGGCTAGATTTACGCAGTCGGCCGGAGTTCCATTGAGGGAGTAAGCGAGGGATGGGTAGTCTTTTACTTTTTTGGGTAAAAGTTTAGCGTTTCTGGAGATGGCATGGCCAATCCAACTTCTCTCACCATCGGGTGCACAGGTGACCACCTCGAAGTCCTTGATCAGTTCCTCCACGAGTGTAATCAGGAAACCGGATTGAATGCCATCATCGTTAGTGGCCAGAAGTAGTGGCTTTTTGTTGCTCATAAAAAAAAGGGGAAGAACTTCGCATAAGCGAATCCTTCCCCTTTTGCAATAAGTTCTCTTCTCTGCTCGATCCGATTATGAGTTCTCTGATGAACTATCTTCTTCTTTAGGGCTTTCTTCGGAAACTGCGGTTTCCTCTTTTTCTTCATCCTCTGCAGGTTTGTTTTCCTCCATAGCTGCCCGTCGGCTGAGCTTTACTCGACCTTTATCATCAATACCAATGCACTTAACGATGATTTCATCACCTAACTTACAGATGTCTTCGGTCTTATTGACCCGAAAATCTGCTAGCTCAGAAATGTGACACAAGCCTTCTTTGCCAGGGAGGCATTCCACAAATGCACCGAAATCTTTCACGCCGCGAACAATTCCGCGATAGATTTTCCCGACCTCGATTTCTCCGGTTACCAAATCAATCTCATTGAGGGCTCTTTGCATAGACTCCGTATCGGTGGCATAGATTCTAACCTTTCCACTGTTATCTTCGTCGATATCTATACTCGCACCGGTGACTTCTGTAATACGGCGGATATTCTTTCCTCCTGGACCGATGAGTGCACCAATCTTCTCAGGATCAATTTGTACACTTTCGATGCGTGGGGCATGTTCCCGTAATTGTGTGCGGGCGGTGGGCATGGCTTCTTCCATCGATGAAAGAATCTTCATGCGTGCTTCAGTCACTTGTTTAACTGCCTCTTTGGCGATGTCAAAGGGGAGGCCCTGAATTTTAAGATCCAACTGAAATCCGGTTACTCCGTCTCTGGTTCCACATACCTTAAAATCCATGTCACCAAAATGATCTTCAGCACCAATGATGTCCGTTAATATGACATATTTTTCAATTGCTCCGCTATCATCCATCTTTGAAACAAGACCGGTGGAGATACCAGCTACATGCTTAGCCAAGGGAACACCAGCGTCCATCAGGGCAAGAGAACCACCACAGACACTGGCCATGGAAGTGGATCCATTAGAGGACATGATTTCAGAAACAATTCGGATTGCGTAAGGGAATTCATCTTCCGGAGGTAATACCGGCAAAACGGAACGTTCTGCAAGAGCTCCATGTCCAATTTCCCGGCGTCCTGTAAATCCAAACCTGCCCGCTTCCCCAACTGAGAAGGGAGGAAAGTTATAATGGAGTATAAAGGACTTGGCAGTTGGACCACCAGTCAGACCGTCCAGATCCTGAACATCACGGCTTGTACCAAGTGTACTGAGAACCAATGACTGAGTTTCTCCGCGGGTGAAGATTGCAGATCCGTGAACCCGTGGAAGAACTCCTGTTTCACAGGTAATTTCACGAAGATCGGCAGGACCGCGCCCATCCGCCCTTTTTCCTTTTTCAAGAATATTTTCGCGATATACTTCTTCCTGAATAACTTCGAAGGCCATTTTTACATGGTCTTCATCAAAATCGTCTCCGAATTTTTCCTGGCAGGCAGCGGTAGCATCTTCTTTTACCCCGTCAACGGCAACCTGACGCTCCTGTTTGGAGGCAGCAAAGATGGCTTCTTCCATACGATTACCTGTAATTTCACGGCAAAGAGCAAGTACATCATCTGGAGCTTTAACAAGATCGAATTCCTTTTTGGTTTTTCCGCAAAGTTCAGCCAGTTTCTTTTGGGCCTCAATGATGTCTTGGATTGCATCATGGGCAAACTCGAGGGCTTCCACGAAGCGATCTTCTGGGATCTGATCAGCGGATCCTTCGATCATCATCATCTCCTTCTCGCTACCTACATAGATGAGGTCAAGGGTGGAATCATACATTTGCTCATTGGTCGGATTGACCACAAATTCTCCGTCGATTTGGCCTAGACGGACACATCCGATTGGACCATTCCATGGAATATCTGAAATCATGATGGCTGCGGATGCACCATTCACCATCAGAACATCTGCTTCATTTACTTGGTCAGTGGAAAGCAGGTATCCAATTACCTGAACTTCATTGAGAAATCCTTTGGGGAAAAGAGGGCGTAGGGGCCTGTCGCAGAGACGGGAGGTAAGAATTTCCTTCTCAGAAGGTTTTCCTTCGCGTTTGAAATAGCCTCCAGGAAAGCGCCCGGCAGCGGTAAATTTTTCCCGGTAGTCAACAGTCAAAGGAAAAAAGTCCTGACCGGGACGCAGGGTAGTCGCTGCTGTTGCAGAAACGAATACATTCGTTTCACCCTTCGATATAGTGACGGCTCCGCTAGCTAATCCGGCAAGACTACCGGTGGAGATTTCGATGCCGAGTTTTTCGGCGGTTACATTATGCTTCTGTTTCATGATCGTACGTATTTGTGATTTGTTCTTTTGTTCGTTATCGGTTCAGACCAAGCCGGATTGCTTGAGCTGGATACCCCTTAAATAAATCAATGCGACAAGGTGCCGAATGGTTTGTTTAAAAGGAGAAAAACTCGTGGCTATCGCCGTCGAGTATGAAATCCGAAAGAATCGACGCTTACCTAGCGACGAAGATCAAGTTTATCGATAATTGCCTGATACCTAGTGAGGTCAGTGCGCTTTAAATAATCGAGTAATTTTCTACGACGAGCTGCCATCATTAGCAGACCTCGGCGAGAGTGAAAATCTTTTCGGTGGGTTTTCAGATGTTCCGTAAGATGGGAAATTCGGGCACTGAGCAAAGCAATTTGCACTTCACTGGACCCCGTATCTTTTTCGTGGGAACGGTTTTCTTCGATGATTGGTTGTTTTTTTACTTGTTCTGACATTGTTATTCATGAGTTTCTCGACCCGGGGGATGTACATTGGCACATCCGCGACCCAGTCGTAACCGAACCGCCGTTTCGTCCAAACCAGCCGATTGGCGGGGTTTTGGGGTAATCGAGGAGACTATCCATGAGGAATGGTCTCTAACGCAACTTATCACTATGGATAATTTGACGAATTGTTCAAGCATCGAATGTACTTGCGCTTGCCTCGATTGATTTCGTCCTCAACCCTATGATAAATGGATCTTCCTTATTTCTCATACGGTTCGAACATGAAC
>MDTB01000225.1_pt1 | contig 41940 bp, 45 predicted proteins | sample 811161 | NCBI WGS metagenome assembly MDTB01 (sample SAMN05326650, study PRJNA326480) | marine metagenome | isolation source: seawater | place: Mediterranean Sea | collected 2009 | reverse complement strand
GTGCCAACTTCAAGCTGGTGGGTATCAGAACCCTGTCCAATACGATAATTCAAAAATTATTGCCTATAAAATCATCATAGAATCGCCATAACTATAAAATCTATATTTCTTTTTAATAGCTTCTTTATATGCATTTAATAAGAAATCTTTTTTCGCAAATGCTGCTACTAACATCATAAGCGTTGATTTGGGCTGATGGAAATTCGTAATGAAACGATCACACATCTTAAACTCGTAAGGTGGATATATAAATTTATCAGTCCAACCTTCATTTCTTGTAATTTGAAATCCAGAAACAGTAACAGTCTCTAGAGTTCTCACTGTAGATGTTCCAACTGGTATGATTTTTTTTCTTTTTGCGCGAGCTTCATTAATCATGGTAGCCGTTGCACCTGGAACTCTATAATACTCAGAATCCATGTGATGCCTTGTCAAATCTTCTACCATGATAGGCCTAAAAGTTCCTAGTCCAATGTGAAGAGTAACATAACCAATCTTAACGCCTTTCGACTTAAGATTATCCAATAGGTCCTCAGTAAAATGAAGGCCTGCGGTTGGAGCTGCAACGGATCCTCTTTCAGCGGCATATACAGTTTGATATCGTTCTTTATCAATTTCGGTAGACTCTCTTTTTATGTAAGGTGGTAAAGGTGACATCCCCATTTTATCAATAAACGGATAAATAGACTTTACATCATATTCAAACCTTAATACTCTACCACCTGAAACTGTATTATCAATCACATCGCACGAAATACCTTCACCAAAATGAAGTTTATTCCCAATTCTCACTTTCCTTGCAGGCTTTACCATTGCCTCCCAAAGGTCATTTTCTAATTCTCTAAGAAGAAAAATTTCTACTTTTGCCTCCGACTTATCTTTATAGGCATAAATTCTTGCAGGATAAACCAATGTATTATTTAATACTAATACATCACCCTTACGCATGTATTCTGGTAGGTCAGAAAATTGTTTATGTTCAATTGCCTGATCTTCTTTATGAAGGACCATTAACTTTGCATGGTCCCGCTTATCTGCCGGATTTTGTGCTATTAACTTTTCTGGAATTTCCATTTCAAATTCAGACAGTCTTGGTGGTTTTTCTACTGATCCAAAAAGCATATTTTATACTCCTAATTATTAAATAATAGTTTATTGATTAACTGGTTTTCCAAGGTATTTAAATGTTTTATCCAAGGCAATTCTCCCTCGCGGAGTTCTTTGAATAAAACCCTCCTTAATTAAAAATGGCTCATAAACTTCTTCGATTGTTCTAGCGTCTTCAGAAATAGATACCCCTAAGGTTTCTAATCCAACAGGTCCACCATTATATTTATCAACTAATGAGTTCAAAATTCGACGATCTATATCATCTAAACCAGATTTATCGACCCCCATACGGTCCAAAGCCATTGATGCTACTTCTTTTGTAATTTTTCCATTTGATTTTACTTGCGCAAAATCTCTAGCTCTACGTAAAATTCTATTAGCAATTCGGGGTGTACCTCGCGATCTGCCTGCAATTTCATTAGCTCCATCATTATTAATTTCAATTTCTAAAATAACTGCAGATCGTTTTATAATTTTCACCAATTCTTCATGTGAATAAAAATTCATCCTTAGAATCACACCAAATCTATCTCGCATTGGTGAAGTAAGATTTCCTAACTTTGTTGTAGCTCCAACCAATGTAAATGGGTTTAAATTTAGTTTTATACTTCTTGCATTAGGTCCTTTATCTAACATGATATCAATGGTATAATCTTCCATAGCGGAATATAAATATTCTTCAACCACACTTGTAATTCGGTGTATTTCATCTATAAAGAAGACATCACTTTCTGATAAATTAGTTAAAATTCCAGCTAAATCGCCGGGCTTATCAATTACAGGACCAGAGCTCATACGAATATTTGTTTTTAATTCTTTTGAAATTAAATTTGCAAGAGTTGTTTTACCTAGACCTGGAGGGCCAAATATAAGTACATGATCTAATGCCTCGGCTCTATTTTTTGCTGCCTGAATATAAACTAATAAATTTTCAACAACTTCTTTTTGACCGATAAATTCAGCAATATTTTGAGGGCGCAAAGAAGGTTCAGAAACTATATCTTCAGTCAATTTATCTGTTGTCGTAATCTTATTTGGCTGATCTTTAAATGATTTAATCATATTTTCCAGATAAATTAATTTACAAAAATTAATACCGCCTGTAAAGATTTGATTAATTAAAAATTAAAATTTTAACTATTTTTAAAAATTATTTAATAATTTCTTTGTCATGAAAATATTCATAATCATAAATTAGTCCATAATATTTTACAATTTTTTTTAATTTAAATTTATGAAATCATCAGATAGATATAGAACATTACCTCAAATTACAGATGTAATAAGAAAGAAAAAAGTTAAGCCTAAGTTAATGGCTGTTGTCGACGAGGATAATTGCACAGGTTGCCAGGTCTGTGTTCCTTTTTGTCCGGTAGACTGTATTGAACCGAATCCATCAGAAAAATACGACACACCAATACCGCCAGTACAAGTACGCTGGAATGAGTGCATTGGTTGTCAAGCTTGCGCTAAAGCATGCACTGATTTAACGTGGGATGCAATCCGAATGATGAAAACTTCTGAGTTTGAAGAACACTATAACATTCAAATAGATTAAATCTTTCATAAATTCCTCAAAATTGTATAAGTTACTCTTGCTAGATTGGAGTGAAATTTAGGCGCTACGTACATATTTTTTATTTTGACTAACAATATAGTTAGTTTTTTTCGTTTGCCAAATTGACCATTTTATATTATTTATTTTACAAGTTTTTTTTTGTAGCCATACACGCGGACTCACCCAAAATAGCAAAACAGGCAGTGCATATAAACGCTTAAGAGAATTAAATATGCACAATTAAATAGACATAAATTGGATGAAACCTGTTATGCTGAAAGAAATTTTTATAAATGTCTCAGCAGGTAGCACACGTATAGCTATTTCTGAGAACAAAGAGTTAGTTGAGTTATATTATGAGCTTCCGGACCATCAGCGAATGGTGGGAAATATTTACAAAGGTAAAATTCAAAATATATTACCTGGAATGCAAGCTGCTTTCGTAGATATTGGATACGAATCCAATGCATTTCTTCCTTTTTCTGAAATTGGCAATACAGAATTTATGTCCAACCTTACCTTCGATGATGAAGAGGAACAATCTAAACCATCAAAAAACGGAAAAATTAAAGGTATAGATCCCGCAAAAGATTTTAAAATTGGCGATGAAATATTGGTCCAAGTAATAAAAGAGCCTTATGGCGAAAAAGGACCTAGAGTAACGACAGGTATTTCGATTCCAGGAAGTTTAATGGTTTTAGTTCCAAATGGAAATTATATAGGAATTTCCAGAAAAATATCAGATAAATACGAAAAAAGAAGATTACGCAATATAGCTAAAGAGATGAAGCCTAATGGTGCGGGACTAATATTAAGAACAATTGCTGAAAGCAAAGATACAAAAATCTTAGGTCATGACTTTAATCAAGTTATGGAAAACTATCGAACTCTTAATCATCGTGTTAAAAACAGAAAAGCTCCTGTAGTTGTTTATGAAGATTTTGAGACAGTTGACCAAGTAATAAGAGATTTGTTTACATCTAATATTACTAAGATGCAAATTGATGATAAATTACTTTTTAAACGATTATATAGTTATGTTAAAACTGTTTCTCCTGATCAATTAAAATGTATATCCTATTTTAAGGGAAAAGGCTCAATATTCGATAGCTACAACATAGAAACTCAAATAGAGAAATCACTTAAGCAGAAAGTTTGGCTAAAAAGTGGTGCCCATTTAGTAATTGAACAAACAGAAGCTATGCTAGTTATAGATATTAATTCGGGTAGATTTATTGGCAAAAAAGATCACGAACAAAATTCTATGGCAATCAATTTAGAGGCCGCAAAAGAAATTGCTAGACAACTGCGATTAAGAGATACAGGAGGATTGATTGTAATTGATTTTATTGATTTAGTACAGCCCGATAATCGAAAGAAGGTATATGAAGAATTTAGAAAATATTTAAGAAAAGATAGAGCTAAAGTATCAGTTGCTGAATTTTCAAATTTTGGTCTCTTAGAGATGACACGACAAAGAGTTCGAGCTTCACTCATGGATACGATTAGTGAGGAATGTTCAAGTTGTAGTGGAATTGGTAGAATTGCCTCAAAAGATACCGTGATTACTTCAATTGAGAATTGGGTAAAGCGCTTCAAAAAAAAAGCTAACGATAAAAGGTTAGTCATCCATTTACATCCATTATTATCAAATTATATTAAAGAAAATCGACCAAAACTCATCAATAAAATGATGTGGAATAATTGGCTTTACTTAGAATTTGAAGAAAATAATGAAATACAAAAAGACCAATTTAGAGTATATTCAAAAAAACGAAAAGACTTTGTGAGTGAAAATATTTAACAAAATATTTGATTATGTATAAGTATTGAAATAAATTACTGGGCTAAAATTAAGGTTAGATATGCAAGCATTAGTTGAAATTTCAGGGAAACAATTCATAGCTGAGAAAGATATGACTATTAAAGTACCTACTCAATCTGTCAATCAGGGTGATAAAATTACATTTGATAAAGTACTTTATGTTTCTAATAACAAAGAAAAAGTATTCGGAAATCCTTACGTTGATAAGGCTTCAGTTGAAGCAGAAGTAGTTTCTCATGGTAGAGATAAAAAAGTTATTGTCTTCAAATTCAAAAGAAGAAAAGGCTACCAAAGGAAACAAGGACATAGACAGAATTTTACAACAATTAAAATTAATAATATTTCTCAGGGCTAATCCTGAAAGGAGTTAAATTCTATGGCACATAAGAAAGGTGTAGGTAGTTCAAAGAATGGTCGTGATAGTAATCCTAATTATTTAGGTGTTAAGAGTGCCGATGGTCAGGTTATAACTGCAGGGTCGATTATTGTACGTCAAAGAGGTACAAAAATTTATCCAGGAGAAAATGTTGGAATGGGTAAAGACCATACTCTATTTGCTACAACAGATGGTCGTGTTAAGTTTGAGCCTAGAGGACGATCAAAAAAACAAGTTAGCGTTTACAACGCTTAGAGAAACTAAACTTTAAACTTTTATAAAAAGGCCCGGTTTTCCGGGCTTTTTTTTTAAAAATGGTAAAATTTTTCCCCTTTAAAAACATATATTGAGAAATTATTTCCCATATAATTCAACTTTAATACTCTATTTTACCTAGTTTTACTTAATTTTCATAAAATGGCATATAAATTGATAGTAATATTGTAAATTGTAATTTTAACATAAAATGACATTCAAATTCTCATATCAAAAAATATTAGATGTAAAGCAAATCCAAGAGGATCAAAAATCTTTAGAAGTTGTCTCTGCTCAAAATGAGTTAGAAAAAGAAAAAGATGAACTTTCTGAATTAGAAAAAGAAAAATTATGTACATTGAAAAATAGTGAAAATAATTCACAAAACTCACTAGACTTGATGAGAAAAAACTCTTTTATTAATAGTTTTAATCAAAATATTGATAAACAAAAATTAAGAATTAAGAAGACAAAAGAAATACTTTCAAGTAAAAAAGACGAGCTATTAAACGCGTCAAAATCTAGAAAAATAATGGATAAATTAAAAGAATCACATTTAAAAAAATTTAATATCGAACAGAATAGAATAGAACAAAATCAAATTGATGAGATTGGTGCAAATATTGCATTAAAAAATAAAGGGAATAGGTAATGAAATTTTTAAAATTAATTAGTGGTATATTAGCAATATTTCTTGCCTCAATTGGCGTATCATTCATGGTTTTAAGCCAGAATACTCCTGCACCAGAGCCCAAGAGTCCAGAGGATATTGTTTGGGAATTTCTCATTAAGGACAAGCCAATGAATCCTGAAGTACTAAAAAATAAATTAATCTCTTACAAACGCAATCTACGAAATCTAAAAACAATCCAAGATAGCAATAAATCTATTATCGATAGTTTGATGGCTTTTGTTGGTAGTATGGATAGTATTTACATTGCAAAGTTAAATTTGAAAGATAGTTTGTATACAACTTTAAATGATAGTCTAAGCAATGAAATTACAATACTTACTACAAATCTTAATTTAAAAAATGTTCAAATTACAGATTCTCAACATCAATTAGATTTGCTAAATCAACAATTAGAAGTATCTAATGCAAAAAAAGTGGATCTTGAAGAAAAACAAGAAAACCTAAAAAGTTTAGCAAAAACTTACGAGGCGATGAAGCTTAAAGATATGGCTTCAATATTGAAAAATGTAGATGACAATACAGTTATGCGTATTTATTTTGAAATGAAACCTAAAAAGCGACAAAATTTATTATTAGCATTGGATCAAAAAAGAGCAGCAAATATAACACGAAAACTGGCAGTAATTGAGCAGTCCTAATGGAATTGAACCAAAATAATAAATCTATAACTCTTTCACTTTCTCAAGTTAAAAATAATAATGAAAAGTCAAATATGTGGGAAGTTGCAAAACAAAGTCAGATTAAATCCGCAAATCGACTACATTTTGATGGTAAAAATAATAGATCTAAGGATATTATTGAAAATTTCACAAAAGGATTAGAACGTGAAAACATACAAAATAAATCAGTTGACAAATCGACCATTAGTAAAAATATTGAAATACAAAATTTATCACAGAAATTGAATGTATCTCCTAAAAAAAACAACAATATTTTACAACAAAATTTAAATCAAAAAGTTGTTCCAAATTTCCAAAAAGGATTAGCTGCTGCACAAGAAGCTGGATTGAAAAATCTGAAAGCTGGAAATTTAATTAATACTCAATCTTCTAAATTTGAAAAAGCTACTAATCCTAAAGTAGAAAATAGTTTGATAAATAATGAAAACAATCAAAAAAAGAAATTAAATAATAAAGATTTTACGATATACTCAAAGAAAAAATCTAAAATTATTGAAATGGGCCATACTCAAATTGTTCATGAAATTGATAAAGATTCAAATCGTAAGAATGATAACAAAAAAGCCAAAGAATTAATTGTAGCAAAAGAATTAGAAAAAAAACCAGATATAAGTTTAAAATTTGAAGATAAAATTGAGAACTCTAAAATAAATATTAATTATACAGAAGATAATCAATTGGAAGCTGATAATGAAAACCCTAATGAAGATTTTAAGGAATCACTCTTTCATTTATTAAACCATTTCAATACTAAAATTAAAGGTGAAATTCAAGGTAATCATTTTGGTGAATTTCAAATAAAAACAGAAGAAGGTGATTTTTCTGTAAGCATTAAAAAAGAAGGTAATCACATTACGATTAATATTAATTCAGATTTGATTCATCAGATAGAAGGTCAAATTGAAAATATTGAAAATGCTATTATAGAGAAAATACCGGAAATTGATTCAATTACAATAAATACAACGCATTTAACCGTGGATTATCATCTAGAAAATTTTAGTAATTCAAGTAAGGAAAAAATAAATTTAAACCAAAATTCAATTTTTAAGTTGAATTTTTTAGCATAGAGGAAAAATATGAATATTGCAAATCAAGTTGGGAATAATGGCTTAGCTAGTGCACTCGCTGGACAAACAGGTAAGACGATGGCAAAGGATGAATTTCTAAAATTGTTAGTAACACAATTAAGCCACCAGGACCCATTAAAGCCAATGGAAAGTCATGAATTTGCTTCACAGCTTGCTCAATTTAGCTCTCTTGAACAATTACAAAATATGAATGGTACAATGGAAGAAGGCATCATGTCAGATTATATGATGACTCAATCTATAAATAATACTCTTGCAACAACACTAATAGGGAAAACTGCAATTGCATCTGGTAATGATATTACTTTTTCAGGAGATTTAACCCAAATTCAATTTAAACTTAATGCACCTGCAGAAACTGTGACTATAACTATTAAAGATACAGCAGGAAATATTGTTAAAACAATTACAGAATCAGGATTGGCCGAAGGTATTAATGAAATTGAATGGGATGGTAGGAATACCTTAGGTGATATTGTGACAAATGGAGAATATTCTTATTCAGTCTCAGCTTATGATAGTAATGATGCAAAAATAAGTTCTACACCATTAATTGGTGGTTTAGTTGAAGGTATTACTTTTCAAGAAGGTGGAATCGTACTCATAATTAATGGTCAAACAATTGGTTTGAACGAAGTATTAGAAATTAAACAATCTTAGAAGGAGAAATAATGATTACTTCATTATACGCAGGAGTTTCAGGTATTAAAAATCTACAAAAAAAATTAGATATACTAGGTAATAATATTGCGAATGTTAATACCAATGGATATAAACGTAGTAGACTTACATTTTCTGACTCATTTAACCAAATATCTAAAAACGAGAAACTAGGAATTGGAGCAACAAGTACACAAACACTTTTTAATCAGGGTATGCTAGAGGCAACGGGCAATATTACAGATTTAGCAATCCAAGGAAATAGTTTTTTTGTCCTAAATGATGATGGAAAACAAGTTTATTCTAGAGATGGTAGCTTTCATTTTGATGCAAATAAAAATTTAGTAAATAATACGGGAATGCAAGTAAAAGGATGGATGGCCGATTCGCTTGGACAAGTGACAATATCTGAAAATTTAGAAAAAATTCAAATTGATACAGGTATGACTTCAAGTCCAATTGCGACTCAAAATATAAGGCTTTCAGGGAATTTAAGTTCATCCAACTCAGCTACAGCATCAGTTTGGCAATTATCTTCACCAATGAATTTGATTTCTAATTCAGCTTCAAATAGTATAAATCAATCTACTCTATTAAGCGACATTGAAGAATTTTCAAGTTTAACTGATATTAATACTGGAGAAATCATATTAGACCTAGCAGGATCAAAATTATCTGATGGAACAGATCCCCAATTATCTACTATTTCATTAAGTTCTAATTCAACAATCGAAGACTTGAAGGATGAATTAGAATCTATTTTTACGGGTACAACAATTTCCTTAACTGGATCAAATCAAATAGAAATTAGAGATACACAGACAGGAAATTCTCAAACTAATATTTCAATTGCAAACTTAAATTCAATTCAATCATCAACAGGTTCTAATGCAACATCAATTTCTGCCTCGGCAGTTATATATGATAGCCTGGGTGAAGCACATAATTTAGTTTTTAAATTTACTCCTTCAGATAATAATAAATGGACATGGACTGCTGAATCTACCGAAAACGAGCAAATAATAAGTGGCGGGTCTGGAACTGTTGAGTTTGATTCAAATGGGAATCTTATTAGTAATTCATTCACTTTTGATGAAGAAGGAATTTCAGAGCTTACTATTAATGATGGACAAACTGATTTATCAATAAAATTGGATGTTGATGGTCATAATGGAATGAGTGGACTATCAGCTAATGGCTCAATGTCAACATTAGCAGTAGTTGATCAAGATGGTCGTTCTACTGGTAATTTTGAAAATATGTTTATTGAGAATTCTGGAAAAGTTATTGCCCAGTTTACAAATGGTGATACTCGAACTATTGCTCAATTAGCAATGGCTACTTTTAAGAATGCTACAGGATTAGAAAAAGCTGGAGGGAATTCTTATCAAGAAACAGCATCAAGTGGTAATGTAAATATTGATAGTGCAATTAATTCTAATTCATCAATTGTTTCCGGCGCTCTTGAAATGTCAAATGTAGATTTAGCAAATGAATTTACTGATATGATTATTTCGCAAAGAGGATTTCAGGCTTCAACTAAAGTTGTTTCTACTACCGACCAAATCTTAGAAGAAGCAATAAATTTGAAAAGATAAATAAACGTCAGATAATTATTAGTATATGGTAAAATCTCATTATATTAGGTTAGGCTAAAAACGATGCAAATGTTATTCCAATTACTTAGTAAACTTACATTAATTGCAATTTCGGCACCCATTGTATATTATGGGTATTTTCTAACAAGTAATATTATTATGCCAAATTATTTAGAACTTTGGGAGCGTGATATATTAGAAACTCGTCAAATTGCAGATGCTGCTAAACTTAGAAGGCCTCATATGAAAGGAAGTGAAGCCAAGGTTTACCGGGTAAAAGAAATCATGTCTAATCCCTACAGGACGGAAGGATTAGAAGAATTGATTGAATTTACACTGTCCGTTGAAACTCAGGATGATTCTGTTCTATATGAGCTTAAAACTCGCCATGCTCAATTACAAGATATGATGATAAATTATATCAATACTCACGACTATGAACATATGGCGATGCTTGAATATGATGAAAACTCTTTATCTGGAATTATTGAATCAATTAATAATAATATCCTTACTAGAGGATATATTGATACTGTTTATATAGAAAATATAATTTTTAATTAGTTTATTAAAGGATGTTTTAATGGCTGAAGAAAAACAAGCTGTAGAAAATCAAAAAGAGACACAATCTGAAACGATAAAAGAAGAAGGTTCACCAATAGCTATGTATGCTGTAATTGGTGTCTTATCGATTCTTGCGATTTATGGGGGTTATATTATGTCTAAATATATTCTTATCGAGAATTATGAAGAAGTTCAAGCTCAGAAAATTGAACAAGAATATCAAGAAGAAGCATTGTCTGCAATTTTAAATCGTAGTTTTGGAATATCTAAAGAATTTAAGAATATTATGGTTAATCCAGCAGGCTCTAAAGGTATGAATGTTGTTCAAGCTAGCTTTGTAATTGAAGCAGATAATCAAATAATTATGGATGAAATCTCTTCAAGAGAAACTCAATTTAAAGACCTTTTTATTTCATATTTGAGAAAACATACAGTTGATCAACTGGCTTCAATGGAGTTCCAATTGAAGTCCAAACGAGAACTAGCTTTAGAAATTAATAAAATGTTAAATGCAGGAAATATAGATAGTATTTACTATAGTGGATTCTTTATCCAATAGGAATAAGATAAATGTCAAAAATTTTAAGTCAAGAAGAGATAAATGCGCTATTGAAAAATGTAGGCCAAGAGGGTGAAAAAGAAAACTATGAAGTTATTGGCGGGAATGAAAAAAAAGTGTCGCCTTATGATTTTAGTCATCCTCAATTATTATCTAAAGAGCAAGAAAGAATGATAGAGAATATTCACGAGAATTTCTGCCGTACTTATAGTGTTTATTTATCAGCACAATTAAGATTATTAGCAGAAATTCGACAACTATCTATTGAACAATTTTCCTACTCTGACTTTGTATCGTCTGTATCAAATCCAAGCTGCTTATATATGATGGATTTTGAAAAACCAAATGGAAGAGGTATTTTAGAAATGAGTTCTAAACTAAATATTTTTATTGTAGAAAAATTATTTGGTGGTCAAACTCTTTTTAAAGATATGACAGAAGATCGTGAAATTACTCATATTGAGCAAAAAGTTATGAAACGTGTAATGGATAAGTGCTTTTCTGAATTGACAAAAGCATGGCTATCCGAGAATGATATCTTATTAAAATATGGTTCATTTGAGAGTAATCCAGATTATGCGCAAATTGTGTCATCTTCTGAGCCAGTTGTAGTAGTTACTTTTGAAATTGTTATCCATGGTACAAAATCTTATATGAATATCTGCTATCCTTATAATTGGCTAAGTAAAGTAATGTTTCAAGAAGAATTTCAAGCTCAAATGAATGATGAAAAAAATGAAACATCAAATGAAGATCAAGAATCAGTGGAAGAAATTTTAATGAATACTCAAGGCAATTTATCTGCAGTATTAGGATCTATAAATCTTCCCATACAGTCCATATTAGAATTAAGTGAAGGTGATGTGCTTGTTTTACAAACTAAAATTGAGTCATCTATACCGGTATATTTTGGTAATAAGCATATCTTTAATGGAAATCCTGGTACTCATAGACAAAGTAAAGCTGTTAAAATTACAAAGGTATTTTAAAAGGAATTCAAATGACATTTGAAAATGTAATATCATTTATTAATGATTCTATAGAAGAACATCTTCCTTCTATTAATAGTACTATAAAAAAAATTACAGGTAATGAATTAGAAATATCATTTAGTGCATTAAATGATTCAAATTCATCAAATTATTTTGATGAAAATTTAACCCCATTCGTATCAGTTAACTTTTCATCAAAAGGGACTAATCATCAAATTATTTCATCTGCAGATAACATAGAAAAATTAACTGAACTATTAGGCAATAGAGTAAATGGTGAATTAGGCGAAAAACATATAAATATATTGAATAAAATTGGTAACTCACTGCAAAGTTCATTTAGCTCAGCTGGATTATCTTTTTTAGGTGCTGATATAATTAAAAATAGTGAAAATATAAATGTTTCAAATCATTTAAAAAGTCAAAAACTCATCCTAAAAGCAGGGGATGATTTATTAGAAATAAATTTATACCATTGGGAAAATCAGGAAAATAATATGGAAGACTCAACATTAGAAGTTCAACAGGCAAAATTTGGAGAATTAGGATCGCCAAATGGAAATACTACAGAAAATAAAATTGATATGTTGCTTGAAGTAGAACTAGATGTAACAATTGAACTTGGTCGTAAAAAAATGACAATCCAAGAGGTACTTCAATTAGGTAAAGGTTCAGTAATAGAACTATCTAAATTAGCTGGCGAACCAGTTGATATTTATGTTAATCAAAAACGTCTTGCACAAGGCGAAGTAGTAGTGGTTGATGAAAACTTTGCAATCAGAATCACAAATTTAATAGAAAAATCTGAAAGACTGAAAAGTTTAGGAAAATAATGAGTAGTAAATTCTTACCCGTCTTTTTACTTATTATTTTATCCGGGTTTGTAATTACTAATTCAATCCCTGAGAAAGTTAATGACACTCAACTTTCATTAAAAAGTCAAAAGGAATCTATTAATACAGAAGAACTAAAACGTTCATTTCATAATTCCACAAAAATTAATTTATGGAGTTATTTTTGGAAAATTTTATCTATCTTTTTGATTTTACTTGGAGTTATATTTGCTATATATAAATTTACTGGAGATAATTCCGTTTTTAGTAGAAATTTAAATCAAGATAACCATTTTAAGATATTATACCAGCATTATTTATCATCAAGACAAAAAATTTTATTAATTAAATCCTTTGATAAATTCATCTTACTAGGTGTGACAGATCAATCAATTAATAAGATTACAGAATTTCAACAACATGAAATTGATGAGAAGAGTTTAGTAAGTTCACAATCACAACCATTTTTTAATGCTTTATTAGGAAAAAAATATAAAAATGGATAGAAAATTATTAATATATCTTACAATATTTGGTATTTTTTTTACTGGACTTATTTATTCACAAAATACATTCCCATCTATAAAACTAGGATTAGAGGAATCCTCTAATCCTCAAGACTTTAGTTTAACTATAAAAATTGTTATTTTAATGACAATTTTATCTTTAGCACCATCAATAATTATGATGATGACCTGTTTTACAAGGATAATTATCGTTTTTCACTTTCTTCGTTCAGCACTAGGAACTCAATCTGCTCCATCAAATCAAATATTGATAGGTTTGGCTCTTTTTATTACATATTTTGTTATGTCTCCAGTAATTGATGAAGTAAATAATAATGCACTTCAACCATATCTTGAAGAAAAAGTTACACAAGAAGTTGCTATACAGGAAGCAGTCAAACCAATGAGAGCTTTTATGCTAAATCAAGTTAATGAAAAAAGCTTACAGATGTTTATAAATTTTTATCCAGGAGAAAAACCTAATTCACCTGAAGAAATTTCTTTGTCAGTTTTAATTCCATCTTACATTTTAAGCGAGTTAACTATAGCTTTTAAAATTGGTTTTCTACTATACCTGCCAATGCTTTTACTTGACATGATTATTGCAAGTGTTTTAATGGCTATGGGAATGATGATGTTACCACCTGTTATTATTTCAATGCCATTTAAAATTATGCTCTTTGTATTAGTCGATGGGTGGAATTTAATCGTTGAATCAATTGTATCTGGAATAAGAATCTGATGGATTTAGATTATGTAGTATTTTTAAGTAACGAAACTATTATGACAGCAATTGCGATATGCTTCCCTATTTTGGGGTCAGCAATGTTAATTGGTCTTTTAATTGGTATATTTCAGGCAACAACTTCAATTCAGGAGGTAACATTAACTTTTATACCAAAAATTGCAGTCGTTGGCGTAGTACTACTTTTTATGCTACCTAATATACTAAATCAATTAGTCCAGTATACAATCAATATTTTTAATCAAATCCAGATTTTATTTTAATGACTGATATTTTCCCAATATTGGATTATTCCTTTAAATGGGTTCCTTCATTTATTTTAGCTTTTTCAAGAATTTCAGCAATGATATTTCTATTTCCTTATTTTGGATATAATGCATTCAAGCCTCGTGTAAGAGTTATGTTTGTATTCATGTTGACTTTAATTATACTTCCATTCTCAGGACCATTCAATTTTCCAATGGATATGACTCTATTATTTTTATTTTCTCTTTTAGTTAAAGAAATTGCAATTGGATTATTTATTGGATTTGGGAGTGTTTTTATTTTTGAACTTTTTACATTTGCAGGATCAATTGCAGGAAAACAGATGGGGCTTGGAATGGCGGAAATGATGGATCCAACTCAGATGATTCGCTCTTCTCTTGTCGGTCAATTTTGGACACTAACAATGATGATAGGATTTTTCAGCCTAGATTTTCATCACTTCCTAATCCAAATTATTATACATAATTTTCAAATTATTCCGCTAGGAAGTGGAAGCTTCCCCTCTGAGCTTGGTGAAATGTATATTAAAGCTGGTAGCAATTTATTTTATGTTGGATTTCAATTGGCTGCCCCTGCAATTGTTTTTATGATTATGCTTGATACAGCAATTGCTCTAATGGCTCGAATTATGCCAAGCTTACCAGTTTTTTTAATTGTTCTACCTGTTAAAATTGGTATGGGATTATTTATTATTTCAATTTCACTAGAAATTTTTCAAACTTTAGCGGAGCCGCTTCTAAAGGAAACTCAATATTTTATTCATAATACAATAAATTTAATTGGTTAATGGCTGATACAGGACAAGAAAAAACAGAACAACCCACGCCCAAAAGGCGAAAAGAAGCTAGAGAAAAAGGTCAAGTTGTAAAAAGTGCAGAGTTAAATTCTGTTGTTATTATTTTAGGTGCAATTATTACATTATATTTTATGATAGAATCACTATCTTTTAATATGATAGAATTTACACGTCAGATTTTTCTTTCATCCTCTAATACTATTATTTCAACAGATACTATTCAGGAGCTAACAGGTAACGGATTAAATTTCGTTGCTAAAATGTTAATGCCAATTTTCATATTTTTACTTTTATTAGGACTTGGGATAAATTTAGTGCAGGTTGGAGTTAATTTTTCAGTTAAACCATTAATGCCTAAATTTGAAAGAGTAAATCCGCAAAAGGGATTAAAAAGAATTTTTTCTATGCGATCAATAGCTGAAATGCTTAAAGGTGTGATTAAAATTACGATTGTTGCTGTAATTTGTTACTTTTTTATTAAAAATCAGATTGATGATTTTACTCTATTAGCTCATAGTTCAATTCAAAGTATAATAGAATTTGTTGGTGATAAAATGTATACTATCTTTATATTAGTTTCAATAGCATTAATAATCCCTGCAGTAGGTGATTTTGCATACCAAAAGTGGGAGCATGAAAAAAATCTAAAAATGACTAAACAAGAAGTCAAAGAAGAATCTAAAGATACTGAAGGTAACCCTCAAATAAAGAGCAAAATAAAATCATTACAAATGCAGGCTAGTCGTAGAAGAATGATGCAGGCAGTTCCAGATGCAACTGTTGTAGTTACAAACCCTACACATATTGCAATTGCACTGAAATATGATTTAGATTGGAAAGGTAAAGCTCCTAAAGTTTTAGCACTTGGTAGGCGTAAAACTGCAGAAAAAATTAAAGAAATAGCAAAACAGAATAATGTACCCATTATTGAAGATAAACCGCTTGCCAGAGCTCTTATAGAAGTAGGTCAAGTGGGCTATGAAATACCACAAATGTTTTTCATGGCAATAGCTGAAATTTTAGCAAAGGTGTTTCAAAATAAAAATGAATGAATTCTTTTTAAAATTATCAAAATATACTCGGCTCAGTGAATTAACTGTAGCAGCTTTTGTACTAATATTATTGATTTTAATGATAATACCTGTACCTTCTTGGATAATGGATTTTTTCCTAGCAATGAATTTTACTGGTGCACTAGTTATTTTATTTATGGCAGTTTACGTTTTAAAACCTCTAGAATTTGCAGTCTTTCCTGGTGTACTTCTTATAATAACTTTATTTCGATTGGGGTTGAATATAAGTACTACTCGGATGATTCTAAGTAAAGCTGATGCAGGTGAAATTATTGATGCATTTGGCAATTTTGTTACGCAAGGAAATCCTGTTGTAGGTTTCATTATATTCCTAATTTTAGTTATAATTAATTTTGTTGTAATTACAAAAGGCTCTACAAGGGTTGCAGAAGTTGCCGCACGATTTACTTTAGACGCAATGCCTGGTAAACAAATGGCAATTGATGCAGATTTAAATGCAGGTTTAATTGATGATAAACAAGCTCAAATTAGACGCACCGAAATTTCTCAAGAAGCCGATTTTTATGGTTCTATGGATGGTGCGAGTAAATTTGTAAGAGGTGATGCAGTTGCGGGGCTATTAATTACAGCTATAAATTTAATTGGTGGATTAGTAATAGGTTCACTTCAAATGGGTATGTCATTATCTGATGCCGTAAATAAATTTGGTACTTTAACTATTGGTGACGGTCTAGTTGCTCAAATTCCTGCACTAATAATTTCGACTGGTACAGGAATCATTATTACACGGTCTTCTGGGCAATCAGGTAATCTCGGAACAGAAGTATTTTCTCAATTTTCTGCCCAACCTCGAGCAATGTTTATAACTGCTGGCGCAATGATTTCAATCGGATTATTACCTGGTATGCCTTTTTTACCTTTTTTTGTGATTGGTATTTTAATTGGTTCAGGTGGATTATGGTCAATTAAATTGCAGGAAGCGGAAGAATTAAAAATTCAAGAGGCGGAAGAAGCTGAAATTGAAGAAGTTGTAGAAGAACCTCCCGAAATTGAAGATTTAGTTCACCCTGATTCATTTGAAATTGAGGTTGGCTATGGTTTAATTTCCTTAGTTGACGATCAACAAGGCGGTAATTTGTTAAATAGAATTTCATCTGTTAGAAAATCTCTTGCCATGGAGCTAGGAATTGTAATACCTCCAATAAGAATTAGAGATTATGTTGAATTAGAACCCAATTCATACCGCTTTAAGGTTTATGGTATTCCTATTGAGGAGGGGGTGGTATATCCTAATAGATATATGGTTTTAGTTTTAGATGAAAAACCGCCTTTTGAAGGTATTGAGACAACAGACCCTACATTTGAATTACCAGCATTATGGATTACAGAAAAACAAAAAGAAGAAGCTGAAGTTTTAGGTCATACTGCTGTAGAAGCTGAAGCGGTTATTACTACACATTTACTTGAGTCCTTAAAGAAAAATTGTCATCGATTATTAGATCGACAAGAAACACAAAAAATTATTGATAAGTTAAAAGAAGAAAAAAGTGCAGTTATAGAAGGTCTTATTCCAGACCAAATTACAACGGGGGCAATACAAAAAGTATTAAAAAACTTATTAAAAGAAGGTATACCTATTCGAAATATGATTGTTATTTTAGAATCTATCTCAGATAGCTTAAGTATATCTACTGACCCAGATGTTTTAACAGAATACGTACGCACTGCACTTGCAGATAATATTGCAAATATTTTTCAAGTTAAAAATCAACCATTAAAAGTAATTACATTCTTACCTAAGCTAGAGGATAAAATTGGTCAATCTTTGAAAAATGAAATAGATTCACGTTATAATTTAGGATTAAATCCAGAGGGCGTTAATGAATTATTTACTAAAATTAGAACTGAAACTGATAAGATGAATAGAGATGGTGATACACCTATAATTTTAGTTTCTCCTATAATTCGTAGATATGTTAGAAGATTTTTAGAACCAGTATTCCCAAATATTACTATTTTATCTTACTCAGAACTACCACCAACTGTTCCATTAGATACTGTTGGACAAATAGGTATAAATGAATAATTTATGGTTTGAGATAAAGGGATAATTTACATGGAACGCTTTACTGGAACATCTTATGAATCTGCTATAGAGCTGGCAAAAAATAAATTAAAAAATGGATTTAAAATTATTAATAAGCGAGAAATAAATCTCAGTAATTCTGGACTTTCAAACGAATCTTTATTTGAAATAATTGTGTCACAAGATAAAAATGTTCCTGAACTAACTAAAATGGAAAAATTAACAGATATAGATTACTCAATTTTTTTAAGTTTAATCAAAAAAGAATTAAAACCTTTAAACGAATTAAAAACTGATATTTTATTATTTCGTCAAGAAATAGATTTATTATCAAAAAGAATTAAAAATTTTATTCATCCTGAGTTAGAAACAAATGAATTCCCTGTTTATGACTTACTCTGTGAAATTGGTTTTGAAAAGCCTCTAGCTTTAAAATTTACACGAGAAATTTCTTTATCAAAAAATTCTTCTAATAATAAAGAAGGTTTAAATATAGCTTTTAATAAATCTTTTAAACATTTATTTCATACGTTATCTATTCAAGATAATGATGCAATTGTTTTCTTTGGACAATCTAAATCAGGAAAATCAAAAGTTACAGAACTAATTGCAGATAAATTACTTAAATATCACTCTATTAACATCATAAAAGAATTAAACTTAGAAAAAAAAGTAAATAACGGAATCACAATAATTGACTCACCATCAATTCGGTTAAACGAAATGGGAGTAATGAAAAATTTATCTAAACTAACTGATTCATACCAAAAAATATACCGAGTTTTAGTTGTTTCAGCTACAACAGGATTTGAAGATATGCTTCATTTAGTCGCAAGTTTTGCACCTATCAAACCAAGTTTTATTATATTTACAAAATTTGATGAAACGACTCAACCAGGAAAACTAATAAGCTTATTATATGAAACAGGACTAAAAGCCTTTGGCTTAACAAGCTTTAATGATACTATTGAATACACAGAAGATTGTCAATCATTATTTGTCAGTACAATAGAAAAAAATCTTGGTATGTACAACTAATGTCTTCAACAAAAAATAACACTTTGAATTCAAATCAAAAAAAGATTCCACAAATTATTGCAGTTACAAGTGGTAAAGGTGGCGTTGGCAAAACTAATTTTAGTGTAAATACTGCACTTTTATTATCTAAATTAAATCAAAAAGTTTTAATAATAGATGCAGATATTCATTTAGGAAATGTAGATGTAATGTTTGGAATTTCACCAGACTTTACCTTGGTTGATGTTTTACATGGGAGTAAATCTTTAAAAGAAATTATTAAAAAAACACCCTATGGAGTAGATTTTCTCCCAGCAACATCTGGTGTTATGGATATAATAGAAGGTGAAGATAATATAGTTCTTTCAATTGCTCAAGCTTTTAATGAATTTCAATATGATTATGATGTTATTTTAATTGATACAGGTGCTGGTGTGAGTATATCAACTCTCAGTTTTGTTTTAGGAACTGATAAAATTATAGTAGTTGTAACACCTGATCCTTCATCAATTTCTGATGCTTATGCAATGATTAAAATAATTAATCAATACCATGATGATGCGCAGATTATGATGGTTGCAAATAAAGTAAGGAATGAAGAGATAGGAGAATCTCTTTTTTATAAAATGAATTTAATTGTTAATAAGTTCTTAAATACCTCTTTAATATTTGGAGGTTCGATAATAGACGATACACAGGTTTTGGCAAGTGTTCACGCTCAGCAGCCGGTTGTTATTAGATATCCAAGATCTAAAGCTGTTATAAATATGCAATTAATTTCTAGAAGGATTTTAAAATTACCAGTAAGAAAATCTATTCCTAAGGATGGAAATTATTTTGACAGAGTTCGTGAAAAATTAAATAATTTAGACTTAGAAGGTACATCTGCATGAATAGAACATTTGTTCAATTAGCTGCAATTCTAGCATTATTAACGTTCGTTCTAAAATTAAATTCTAATAATGATCCATTTGATACATTTATATTTTCTGGATTGATTTTTATTGGAGTTATTTTCATTGTTCTCCTAGGTTTTTATTTCATTAGAACAGGTATTTCTTTTATGGAAAACCAGGTTGAAAGTGAATCTGAAGTCAATATAGAAGATGATAATGAAGTTATTGAATCGGAGGATATTTAATTGCTGGAATATACAGCAGCTAAACCTACTGAAGTAGATGGCGAATTACTTGTAAGAGAGTATTTTAAAAAGCCATCAGAACTGACTAAAAGTAAAGTTGTTACAGCATTTATTCCATTAGTTTATAAAATTGTAAATCGTATGAATTTGTCTTCATCAAATATTTTATCAAAAGATGACTTAGTACAAATTGGGCTAGTTGGATTAATAGAAGCGTTGAATCGATTTGATATTAGCGCAGGTATTAAGTTTAAATCCTATGCTTATACAAGAATAAACGGAGCCGTAATTGATGAAATAAGAAAATCTGGAGTTATTTCTCGTGGTAAATTATCAAAATTAATGGCTATAGAAAAAATCACTTCAAAACTTAGTCAAGATTTAGGCAGAGATCCAATTGTAATTGAAATCTGCGAAAAAGCAGAAATTACAGAAGACGACTATCATCAATTAATGGGAATAGCACAACTCAGCTATACCTTATCTTTAGATGAAAAGGTGGAAGGTGGTGACGATGAAGAATCTATGACAAGGATAGAATCTGTTAAGGATCAAAGTATAGAGACTCCAGAAGATTTAATTATGCATGATTCTTTAAAAAATGATGTTATAAAAACTATTAAAAAATTACCTGATAGAGAGCGATTAGCATTAGTATTATACTATTATGAAGAATTAACACTCCAAGAAATTGCAAATGTAATTGGTGTATCAGAATCTAGAGTTTCTCAAATATTAAATAAAACTTTAATGAAAATAAGGGTAGCAGTTGTAGAGGAGTAAATTATGGCATCACCAAGTGATATTCCAAAAATTCAATCTAATTTAAATTTAAATCAATCAATTGCAACCGAATCAAGTAAAATTGATAAGGACTGCAAGGAACACTCCCATGAGCAATCAGACCATCCAAAAGACGAAAATGAAAAAGATAGTATTGAACTATCTCAACAAGCAAAAGAAAAACTAGAGAGTCAAAATATACCTCAATATAAAAAATCAAATGATGTATATGAAGATGATGAAGATGCTCCTGGTCTCAATATAGATTTTAAGGTGTAAGTTATAGGGTGGAATTTCAGATAGATACTTCAAAAAATTTACAGGAATTATTAAAAAGATTAAATCCTGGGTCAATTGTCAAGGGACGAATTCTTGATAAAATTGATGATTCTAAATATATACTAAGAATTTATGGCTATAATATTGTAACCGAATCTAAAAAATCTTTAAAAAAAGGTGAAGAACTTAAATTTGAAATCAAAAATAATAATAATCATTTAACAATCAAATTGATTGAATCAAACCAAAAATTGCAATCTAAACGACTAAATATAATAGTATAAATGGATGACCAAGTAAAAGGAATTTCAGAGCTTCATTTTGATTTACAGGATGATAGGCTTCGTTCATTAGGCGAATTGAGCGCAAGTATTCTACATGAAATAAATCAGCCATTAACCAGTATTCGCATGTGTTCTGAGCTATCAATTAGATTGTTAGACAAAAATAATATTTCTTCATTAGAGAATCTTAAAAATAATATACAAGAAATATTAAATCTTACTCTAAGAATTGAAGAAATTATTACTCGATTACAGAACTTTACTCGAAATAATAATCTCAAAGATTTCTCAAAAGTGGATTTAAATAAATCAATTAAGAACGCAATAAAGCTATTGGATCATCAATTTTCAAATGAAAATATCTCAATTATTACAAAATTAAATAATATTCCGCTAATTCGTGGACATGAAATTTGGCTGGATCAAATTTTTATTAACTTGCTAAATAATGCTAAGCATGCTTTAGTAAGTTTAGATTTAAATGGTTCAAATTCTGAAAAAAAAGAGATAATAATATGTACTGAATTTGTAAAACAAGATAGAAAAGTACATGTTATTGTACAAGATAATGCTGGTAGCATAGATAAGGCAATAAAAGAAAAAATATTTGAGCCATTTTTTACAACTAAAGAGTTGACAGGTAATGGATTAGGATTATCTATAATTAAATTGATTATTAAATCATTAAAAGGTACTATTGATTTAGATATAGATTATGGAAAACATAGTACTTTTAAAATTTTTTTCCCTACTGAATCATGATTAATATTACAAAATTACATGAAATTGGATTACTCATAATGAAATCCATTGACAGCTCAAAAATATTTAATGAAATCATATCAGTTATTCAGGATGCTGTACAATTTGAATATGCCACAATTTTTATTTCTAAAATTGGCAATAACCTTGAGCCCGCTTATTCTCTTAATAATATAATAGTAGATTTGGCATCAGATTTTAATGTTGGTAATGGTAGTGGAATAGCAGGTTGGGTTTCTGATAATAATAATCCAGTAATTTTCCCTAATTTTATGAATGATAATCCTAATAGAGAATTCAATTCATTTGTTTCAATCCCATTAGTTATAGATGAAAAACGTATTGGAGTATTGAACTTAGGGCATTCCTCTCCGAATTACTTTAATAAAAAAGATAAATTAAATTTTTTAATTCTTGGTAGTCAGGTCGCAATAATTTTAGATAAAATGGATTCAAGTAAACAAATTAATGCGATTAAATCAGAATATAATGATGTAATGAATTTATTAAATGAAACTGAAAAAAAATTAGCTGAAAAAGAAAAACTCGCAATTATAGGTCAAAGTGCTAAATCAATAAATAAAGAAATTAATAATCCATTATCAGTGATAATAGGTTTTGCAAATTTACTAATTAACAAATGTAAAGCTGATAATATTGAAACTGAATTTTTAAGCGAAAAATTAGAAATTATTTTAGACTCTGCCAAAAAAATAGATACCATTGTTCATCATTATGAGAATTATAAATCAAATAAATAATTCTATTAAAATAGCTAATTTTGAATATTAGAACTGTTGACTATAAAAAAGATAAAGATCATATTTATCGTATTTGGAACGAAGTTGGCTGGATTAATCCTGAGTCATTTAAATACTTAGATGATTGGATTAAAAAATCCTATGGATTGGTTCATGAAATTAATGGGCAAGCTGAATGTTTAGTTACTAGCCTAAGAGGCGATTTTAAATTTCAGGATAATTTATTATCTTTTTCGTGTATATCTGGTGTTACCACAAGCTTAATAGCTAGAAAAAAAAATATTGCAGGAAAAACTACAGCAAAAAAAATTGTCGAAGAAGCATTAGCTGGTTCTGCTATTTGTGGACTTGGCATGTTTGAACAAGGGTTTTATAATCAGTTTGGTTTTGGGACCGGTACTTATGAATCGCTTATTCATTTTTCACCCGCAACACTAAAGATTGATGTCCCATTTAGGGTACCTGAAAGATTAGCAAAAGAAGATTATAAAGATATTCACTGGAGTCGTAAAAATAGACTACGGAAACATGGTTCATGTACATTACCTGAAGTATTTACTAAATTTGAAGCATCATTTAGTAAAAAACGATTTGGACTTGGCTATAGAGATAAAAATGGTAAACTAACCCATCATGTTTGGCTTGATGGATATGGCTCTGAAAATGGTCCGATAGATATTGTCTGGATGGCTTATCAAAATTATGACCAATTCTTAGAATTATTATCATTAATTAAAAGTTTGGGAGATCAAATATTGTTGATTAAAATGTTAGAACCACCAGGAATCTATATTCAAGATTTTTTAAATTATCCTTTTTATAACCGTATGCTTTCTAAAAATTCAAAATATATGAACCAAAATAAAGCAATGGCCTATTGGCAAATCAGAATATTAGATATCTTTCAATGTATAGAAGTCACCTCCATCCCAATTAAAGAATTTTCATTTAATCTAAAATTATTTGATCCGATAACAAATTTCTTAACAAATGATTCACCTTGGAAAGGGATATCTGGGAACTATATAATTACTATTGGTAAAAAATCATCTTGCGAACATGGAATAAATAAAAAATTAGAAACTTTAGAAAGTACAGTAAATGCATTTACTAGACTCTGGTTAGGTATATTACCTGCAAGTTCATTGCAATTATCTGAAAAATTAATTTGCAACAAAAATTTAATTTTAAAATTAGATAAAGCGTTTACATATTTACCAAAACCACATACTGATTGGGATTTTTAATGAAAATGATTTTACGATTATTATTTATTTTCACCACTATTTCTTTATCAGAAGAATGTCATTCAGAATCTAGTTGGTGCTTCAACCAGGCAATCAATTTTGCATTTTATATTTTTGAAGAAGCAAATATTAATGGAAACGAACTCGCTCGTGGGGTTCTTGAAGCAGATGGATCAGTATCATGTCCTAGTGGTGACTGTGATATTGTAGCTGCTTTTAATGGTGATGTTTGCGTAGGTTGGTCCATCTACTATATAAATGAAGGTCTCGACGATAAATTTACTTTAGCTGTAAATGGTTCGGATGGAAATAATTATTCAGCAGGATACTTACTAAATGGTCAAGTACCAAATTTCAAATTTTATGATTCTAGTACTGAAATAATAATTAATCCCGTTTCTGTAGATAGCTTAGGAAATGAATTTGAAATTCCTATGTTTCAGAATTTTGGTGGATTTATCATGGGAGAACTTAGTGCTGAATCTGAATTTATAAATGAAAATATTTTATTTCCAAATTATAAGTTCAATTTAATTTTTCCAAATCCATTTAATCCATCAGCTACTATATCTTATGAAGTACCTAAATTATCAGAAGTAAAAATTGATGCAATAAATTTAAAAGGGCAAATTATTCAATCAATTTTTAATGGATACACTAATCAGGGATTCCATAGTATAAATTGGTATCCAAAAAATTTAAAGAGTGGGATTTATATTATTCAAATAAACTTTGATAATAAAATAGCTAAGTCGCAAAGAGTCATTTTTTTAAAGTAATAATCTATTCACGCTTTTCTCTTTTTCTAAACCTTTAGAGTATATTTAAAATTTATGTTAAAATTAATTACATGATTGAATCTATTTTTATTATAATAGCCTTATTAATTGGAATTGCTGTAGGTTGGATTTTAAAGAAAAATTCTATTCCAGTTATTTCTGATAATTCCAATGAAATCAAAAATTTAAATGAACGTTTACTTGCTTCAGAAAAACGTGAAAGTGTAGCAAATACAAAAGTAGATGAAATTAAAAAAAGATTTGAAGAGGAAAAAAATCGTATAGAAAAAGTACAACTAGTGATGGGTGATACATTTAAAGCATTAGCTTCAGATATAGCAAAAGGAAATTCAGAAGAATTTTTAAAAATGGCAGGTGATAAATTTAATTCTTTGAAGGAATCCTCAGAAAAACAATTAGATGAGAAGAAAAAACTAATTGATCAAAATCTAGAAGGTATGAATCTGAAACTTGAAAATATTTCTAAACAGTCTACTGAACTGAAAATATCACTAGAAAAAAATAAATCTGAAACTGAAAAATTAAGGGATACGACTGGAAAACTTAGAGAAATTCTATCTTCTTCACAAAAACGTGGACAATGGGGTGAGCGTATGGTAGAGGATATATTGCAGTTTGTGGGGCTTGTTGAACATATTAATTATAAAAAGCAGGTCATAGTTGAATCTGGTGAAAAACCTGACTACACATTTTTTTTACCAAAAGAAAAAGTATTAAATATGGATGTAAAGTTCCCTTTAGACCACTATGAACGTTTCATAGACTCAAATAATGATTTTGAAATGGAAACAGAGAAAAATGCTTTTTTAAAAGATGTAAAAAATCACATCAAATCAGTTGCCTCACGAACTTATATTGATACTACTTCTGGTACTTTAGATTATGTTATGCTGTTTATTCCAAATGAATCTATTTATGGTTTTATAAATAAAGAAAATCCAGATCTTATCAACTTTGCATTAGAAAATCGAGTTTTACTCTGCTCTCCACTTACTCTTTATGCTGTTTTATCATTAATTCATCAAGCTACTCGTAATTTTGCCATGGAAGAACAGGCAGAAGAAGTACTTAAACTTTTAGAAGCATTTCGAATCCAATGGGAAAAATATGTAGAGAAAATGGAAACATTAGGGCGAAGTATTGAGTCTACTAAAAAAAATTATGATCAACTAACATCGACTAGAACAAATCAATTACAAAAAACTTTAAAAAATATTGAATTTCTTAATCAATCAAAAAGTAGTATTAAATAATTTTAATAAATAATTGTTAAATCAGTATTTTATAATTGATTGATAGATTAATTCCAGGTTCTGGCATAATTGATTTTATCCTTGATAAATGGTTATAATGTAGTTCATTAAATATATTATTTAACTGAATTGTAATAATCTTATTATTTTTATTAAAATTAAATATAAAGTCTACTAAAAAATAAGAAGGTGTATAACTCTCAAATTCACCTAGTCTATTTTGAGATTCTACTTTTATTAACCTTAAGTTATAATCTATTATCTTTTGTGAATATTTAAATGTGAACTTTTGTTTATCTGGATTGATATATTCTAGAGGCTGTTTTTCGGAAATATTATAACCGCGAACTAAAGAAAAGTCATATTTAAATTTAAAATCTTTATAATTATATATTATTCCAAATTCTAAGCCATTAATTAATGATTCAATTCCTTTTGGCTTATATTTATATAACCATCCTGTAGATCCACTTCCCCATTCAATATATTCTGCTCCTGCGCATGGATGGTTCTCTCCAGCAATATATTCAAATTCACATTTACCCATTTTTGTCATTTGATAATAATATGGGCTATAATTATAAAAAGTAATTACCGATAAAGTAAATGATTTTTTATTATACTTAATCGCAGATTCAATTCCATATATCTTTTCTATATCTAATACAGGAGATCCAATTTCATAAGAATATGTACCAAGATGAGGCCCATCTGAATAAAGTTCTTCTAGTGTTGGTTCTCTCATCGTATTCATCAACCAACTACTAAATTGAAAATTATTATAATTCACTTTTAACCCAATTGAAGATGAAAAAAAAGGGAAAAATCTACTAATAACTTGTTTATCATCTAGATTTGAAAAATTTAAAAATGGCTTAATAGGAAAAATTGAAGAATGACCAAATCGATATGAGCCTAGTAAATTGAAATTATTAAAGATATGTTCGTAAAAACCATAAAATGAAATATTTATTTCATTAGCTTTGGGTGTCCAATAAAATCCCTCAGAGGAAGATTTTTTGATATCTATTTCTGAGCCTATTATGTTTTGAGATGATTTTAATTCAATTTTAGTATTATATGTATTTTTAGCTAAACCAACAGCTCTAAAATCTGAAATACTTTCATATTCACTATGTTCGTAATCTATATAATTATAATAAATATCAAATTGATCAAAATTATATAAAGAAATATCACTATGATAATTTATTTGAAAGGTATTTTTTAGTAAATCAATATCTACTCCATTTATATGACCTTCTTCACTTGGTGGAATTCCATATTTCATATTATAATTTTCTAGCATAAGATAAATAAAACTATTTTGATAATATTTTATATATCCTAATTTATAGTTAGATATTTCTGAATTAGTATTTCTTAATTTACCAATAGGGCTAGTTTGACTCTTTGTTCTTCTTTCATTTAAAGATAAGTTTATTTGATTATCTTTTATAGGAATATAAAAAAATACATTTCCATAAGTACTATTATTAAAAGATTGATAACCTAAATTTATTTTAGTAGTAAAATTATTAAATCTAAACTTAGGATTTCCATATGTACCTGCATCTATAACACCACCAATGGTGTTTGAACCATAAATTAATGATTTTGGTCCTCTAATAATTTGAATTTTATTTATCTCGGACATATCTATTGATATTGCATGATCGATAGAAGTCTGAGACAAGTCTCCCAATAAATTTCCACCTTTTGTTAATAAAAATCTATCACCTGAGTATCCTCTTAATACAGGTTTTGATACATTTGATCCAAATGATGAGACACCAATATTTGGATAGTTTTCTAGTGTTTTAGCAATATTAGTACTAAGATTATTGTTAAATTCTTGTCCATTAATTGTTATATCAGATATTTGACTTAAAATATTTTCAAATGCATGTACGTGAATTGATTCTAATTCTATTACTTCATTAATTAGAAATATATTACCTAATTCAGAAATTTTTATTGAACATCCAGAACAAAACTTAATCTCTAAATTATCTAATGGTATTGTAAGCTGTTTATAACCTATTATTTTAGCTTTAAGTTTAAAATTATTTAAGTTAGATAGATTGAATTCTAAATTAAAGTTACCATTTAAATCGGTTATTGTTCCAAAATTTGTATTTTCAATATATATATTGACATCACTTATTGGAAATTTATCTTGATAATCTAAAATTTTTCCTGAAATTCTGTAAGTCTGGGATAATAAAGATCCCAGACTTACAATAGAAAAAATAAATAGCTTATTTATCAATTAATTATTGTAGGTAGAGATATTTGATAAATAATAAAATTGCTATATCTTAATCAATAAAATAACTACTAGATAACTTTAATGTTGTTGGTGAACTTCCAATTAGAACTGGAACATTGTTAGTAGATGTATAATCAGCATGGTCCCCATGCATTAGTTCTAATTTGAATTCAGTTTCGCCTGCACTAACTCCAATTATATGAAGTCCTGACTCATGATGCTCTTCTTCAGTTTCATTGTGACTTTCAACCTCAACAATTGCAAGTTGTGAGTTAAATTCAGATACTGCAATTGATGACTCATCTAACTCATGATCATCATCTTCATGTTCTATTTCATTCTCATCATGATCTAAAAAATGGACAGAAATCTCAATGGTATCTCCAACCATAATATTAATCGATCCTGTACTTGCACCTTGAAACTCTCTATATAACTCATTACCATTTTCATCTTCTAAAATAAAGCCATCAGCATCTGTATGACCATCACTATGATTATGAACTGGATTTGAATCACTACATGAAGTAGTAAATAAACTCAAAATTAAACATAAAAATAACTGCTTTTTATTTAGGTTAAACATTATTGTAAAAAACTCCTTTTATAAAATTAGTTAGTGATATAATTCCTTTATATCCAATTAATATAAGTTATATTAAATTGAAAAAAAAAGTTAGAGCTAATATTATTTAAATACTAAGCAATTGATTGATAAATATGATATAAAATTGATTATAAAATCAGAGTAATATAAAAATTAACGATTATCTAAACAACTTTCACATTGACCGGTTAAAATATGTTCAGCGCTTTTAATTAAGTAGTTAGAGACAGAAGGAATAATTATCTTTATGGGCAAACATAAAGACGTACCACAATCCTCACACTGGAAATGAGGATGACTATTCAATTTTTTATTGAGTGATAAATCTTTTTCACCCAAAGCATATCTCTTGTGACCATCTTGATTCATAAAGGAATGTATTAAACTTGAGTTTTCTAATCTTTCCAAAATACGGTAAACTGTTGTTTTATCCATTATATTATTAAATTTTTCAACCAATTCAGTAGCAGATATAGTTTTATTGTTTGCACTGAATTCATTTAAAATTAATTTTACTGTTTTAGTTTTTCTGATAATACCCATGTAATTTTATTGCTATTGAGTTGCATTAATTGAATTAATAGTTTTAATTTTAAATAAATAATAATTATATCAATATTTAATTTATGGAGCATTTATAATATTTTACTAAGCAATACATTAAAAAAATCAGATACTATTGGTGCATTAAGTAGCGCACTGTGTATGGTACACTGCCTTGCAACACCATTTTTATTTTTAGCTACTACAACTTGTTCAGCTACATGCTGTGATACTGCTCCTTCATGGTGGCAATGGATAGATTATGTTTTTTTAATTGTCTCATTTTTTGCTGTGATGAACTCAGTAAAAAAATCAAATTCAAATTTTATTAAATATGCTTTATGGACCAGCTGGTTTGGCTTGTTATTATTTGTTATAAATGCAAAGTTTAATTTCTTTTATACTTCAGAGTACATAAAATTTATTCCGGCATTTTCGTTAATTGCATTACACCTGTGGAATTTAAAATTCTATCAATCTCAAGTAGATGAATGTTGTTAAAAGTTTTTTTACTTAGACTAATACAAATATATTAGAATCAAAAAAACTGACACAAAACTATACTTCTTTAATTAGCATTATTTATTTTGAACATTTCTGAACCTAAATATTAAGAACAAGTAATTAAAAAAAGACAAGAAATAATATTAGATATCACCAATATTAGATGGAATTTAGAAGATGATTCTGATGATAATTTACCCAAAGAATTAGAATTAAAATGGGGAAGTAAGAAATGGAGTAAACCCCAAGTCATAAACTGGTTAAGTAAACATTTTAATAATGCAATAGACAATTGTGAAATTGAAAAATTAGTTATTAAAGAAGATACTGGCTGAGGAGGCTGTTGTTAATTTTTATAATAGTTTATTATAAAAAACATCTAATCTTACTAAACTAATTTTTTTTTGAATTTATTTTTTTTGCTGTAAAAATACTAGTTACACCAAACGTTAAATCTTCAACTTTAGCATTAGTAAAACCTTTTGACTCCATTAATTTAATCATTTCCTCTCTGTTTAAAAAATTTTGTACAGATTCTGGTAAATAACGATATGCGTCTGATCTTGCGAAAAAAGCACCAATACGAGGAAGTATATACTTAAAGTAGAATTGATAAATTTTACCAAAAAATTTTGAATGAGGTTCTTGAAATTCTAGAATAGCACATGTACCCCCTGGCTTGAGAACTCTATTAAATTCTACCATTGCTTGTTCATAATGGCCAATATTTCTAAAACCATATGAAATTGTCAATACATTAAATGAATTATCTTCAAATGGTAAATTTTCACCATCACCTTGAACAAATTTAAATTTATCTGACTTATTTTTAGATTTAGCTTTTTTTTGTGCATAGCATACCATCTTGTAAGAATAATCAAGGCCTATAATTTTCACATCATGATGTTTCAAGATAGTAAAACCAACATCACCAGTACCGGTTGCTACATCTAAAACATCTTGCCCATCTTTAAGATTTAATCTTTTTACTAAAACACGCCTCCAATATAAATCAATTCCTAGACTTAATAAGTGATTTAAAAAGTCATATTTCCCAGAAATATCATCAAACATTTTCTGCACAAATTGTTTTTTATTTTCACCAGTATGATAAAATTCGTTCATTTATTAATTATTTTCATAAATTTTTTATTTTTAGTATTAAATTTGATTATAAATATATCTTAAAATTTAATTCAAAGTATTTTTTAATCTTAATCAAAATTTAGTTATTCAATTTAACTACTTTTAAGTTAGCCTTATATTTAAGTAAGAAGCTGTATTATACCATAGATAACTTGCTTAATTAATAAAACTAGTTCTCGGTAAATATTATTACTTCACAATCATCCAAATAATTGAATTTAAATTATTCATTATATTATTTTGAATTATCAATCTCAATAAATATTAAATTGATAATAATAATCTAAACCTTAAGTTTTTTACAGTCCCAGAAAGCCTATATTTATTAGAATTAAAGATGAATTCATGTTTTAATATTAAAACCCTTACATAACCTCAATAAGATGAATATTGTAAGTGTTATTAATAGCATTTATTATAACAAAATTAGTACATTGTTACTTTTCAGATGGGTTAAATTTAAACTTAATTTAATGGTATAGAATAAGGGTAAAATTGAGCGGAAAAACATTACAATTTAAAGACCATCAGAATATTATTAAAAATAGAATATACTCTGCACTTGAACTTTCAAAAAAATTGAAAAAAGAAACAATTGTATCTCACACATTCAGAATAGATGCAATTGATATACTACCTATGTTAACTCATCCAGCTGATAGACATTTAACACGAGTATACCTTGAAAAGCCATCAAATGGATTTTCTATGGCTGGAATGGGATCAACAATTAAAATTGATTTTAATGGTGATATTCAAAAATTTAATGATGAAATTTCTGATATTAAAAAGAGAATTTTTTATGAAAAAGGACAAGATTATCCTCTTCCTTCTTTTTTAGGTGGACACGCTTTTAATCCTGAAATGGTTGCTGATGAAACTTGGAGAAACTTTCCAAGAGGTCGATTTGTACTTCCAGAATGTTTAGCAACACAAAATGACGATGGAGCCTGGCTAACAATTTCAACTTTAGTAAATCAAAACGATAATCTTCCAATGTTGATAAGCCGCTTTGTTAACTTATGTATACATTATGAAAATAGGATGCCTGTTACTTTGCCTCCAATTTCTAGTTTAGCAGTTGATAAATTCAAAGATGTTCCAGATAATGATTCTTATTCTGATACAATCAATAAAATTCTTGAAAGGCTTAAACCTGGCAAGGTAGAGAAAGTTGTCTTATCTCGTTCGCATCACGTTAAAATTAGTGAAAATTTTAGTGTAATATCTGGAATGCAAGTTTTAAGAAATGCATATCCAAAATGCATGTCATTCTTTTTTTCATTTCCTAATGAAGGTATATTTTTTGGTTCTACACCTGAAAGTTTAATCCGTTTAAAAAATAAATCAATAGAAACTGAAGCACTTGCAGGGACTATTTCTAGAGGTAAAAATATGGAAGAAGATAGACTTTTAGCAGAAAAACTTAGATATAGTCATAAAGAATGTGAAGAACATAGATTTGTTTTAGAACAGATTTTACGTAAACTAAAACCTATCACTAATCAATTAGATTTTTCTGATTATCCAGAAATCTTAAAATTGAAAAATGTCCAACATTTAAAAACACCAATATTTGGAAAATTAGAATCAAAGCAACATATTTTAAATATAGTCAAACAATTACATCCAACTCCTGCTGTTGCCGGAACACCTACATCCGATGCAATGAGTATCATTCAAAAACTTGAAACTCATGACCGTGGTTGGTATAGTGGACCACTTGGTTGGGCTGATGTAAATGGTGATGGAGAATTTTTTGTTGGACTACGTTCTGCATTAGTATCTGATAATACTGCTCATGTTTATGCCGGAGGTGGTATTGTTGCAGAATCAATAGCTGAACGTGAATGGGATGAAACTAAGTTAAAAATACAGCCAATTATTACTGCATTATCTGGTGGACAAATTTAATTGACAAATTTAGAATGGGCAAGAAATACAGCTGAAGCTTTATCAAGATTAGGAGTGAATCATGCTTGTATTTCTCCTGGTTCTCGTAATACACCTTTAAAAATTGCTTTTATCAATCATAAAAAGATTAACTGTCACTCAATTATTGATGAACGTTCCAGCGGGTTTTTGGCATTAGGCCTTGCAAAATCAACTCAAAAACCTGTTGTAATAATTACAACTTCAGGTACAGCAACAGCTAACTTATATCCTGCAATTATTGAATCAAATTTAAGTCGTATCCCTATTTTAATTTTAACAGCTGATAGACCGCCGCACTTAGTCGGAACGGGTGCAAATCAGACAATTAACCAGCAAGATATATATGGCCAACAAGTTCGTGGATATATTGATATAGGATTACCACAACATCTTGAACACTTACTCATGATTTTAAAAAAATTCTATTTGCTTGCGGCAGGGTTAAGTCATTTTGGGGGAAAAATAAATCCTGCTGGACCAGTTCATTTAAACTTTCCATTTGATGAGCCACTTATCGAACAAAAAGATATTCAAAAAGTAAGTAAATTCAATGAAACTATCTATAATAGATTAAAAATTAATATGAATGGAAATTTAGTCAACCATAATTACGTTCCTGATAATTTGATAAACCAAATACTAACATCAAAAAATACATTAATTGTATGTGGAGAAGGGTTAAATGAACAAGAATTAAGTTACTTAGTTAAATTTTCAGAAAAATATCAAATACCAATTTTTGCTGATGTTCTTTCGAACTTACGTTTTAAATATAAATCCAAATTTATTTTATGTCATTATAATAATTATTTAAATAAATTAAAAAAAGTGGAGTTAATAATCCGTTTTGGTAAAAAACCAAACTCCAAACTTCTAAATGATTTATTAGATAACAAAAGAAATATTGTAAATTTATTTGAACCTATTGGTAGATTTAATGATGACAGTCAACATATTCATCCACATTCAATTTTAGGATTTCCATTATCAGGTAAAAAATTAAATCAATCGAATTTCAATCAAATTTTATTTGAACAAGAGAAAAGATATAAATCAAACAATGAACATTATATAAACCATCTTTTAAATTTAATTCCAAAAAATTCTCAACTATTTATAGGCAATTCATTACCTATTAGAGAAATTGATAAAATTGCTTCAAATTTAAAAAGAGAAATAAGTGTTTTAGGAAGCCGCGGTGCTAGTGGTATTGATGGTATTATATCAACAGCAATTGGCCTGTCAATTGCAAATCCTGATAAAAATACCTTTTTAATAATTGGTGATGTGAGTTTTTTTTATGATTTATCTGCTTTACAATTAGCTAAAAGTTTAGGTGTTAATTTAAAAATTTTTGTCATAAATAATCGTGGTGGACAAATTTTTAATAAATTACCTTATGCAAATTTTGGTATTAAAGATTTTAAGAAATTTTGGATTACTAACCCAAATCTAGATATTAAAAAAACAGCTGATTTATTTAATTTTTATTATTTCAGGGTTACGGATTATTATGAATTAAAAAAAATAAATCTGAAAAATCAACTAATTACTGAAATAATAGTTTAAATATCAAATTTTATCTTTTAATAAAAATTATTTTAAACTCATTTTTAAACCAAATCCAATTAAAATAAATCCAAGTATAATTTCAATAGGTTTCTGTACTTTCAGAAATTGTAATTTAACTTTTTCATTATTTAAAAAAATTGCTATAATTGAAAACCAAATAAGACAGATTATAGAAATAATTAGCCCATAAATAATTTGAATAAAAACTGGTGTTTCTATATTAACAATTTGCGTAAATACACTCAAATAAAACATCGTCGCTTTGAAGTTAAGCATATTTGTAATAAATCCAGATTTAAATGATTCCCAATTTGATAAGCCTATTTTATTAAAAGATATAATATTTAACCTCTGCTGATTGCGGATTGAAGAGATTCCGAGATATATCAAATAAACAGACCCAATAATTTTTAAAAATGTAAATATGTAAATTGATTGAGAAATTATTAAAGATATACCAGTTAAGGTATAAAATGTATGTATCCATGTTGCACTAGAAATACCAATTGCTGTAAAAATTCCTGACTGCCTTGAACTAGATAAGCTGTTTTTAATAACCACTACAAAATCTGCACCTGGCGAAATAACAGCTAAAATAGTAATAGTTAGTACTGATAAAAATTCATTCAGAAATGGTAAGAAGTTTTCTAACATTATTTTTTATAAACCAATTCACCATCAACAAAAGTCATTAAAATCTCCGTATTTAAAATATCTCTTTCGCTACAAGTCGTTATATCTTGAGATAATATAGTTAGATCAGCATCATATCCTGGCAAAATTTTACCTCTTCGATGTTCATCAAATCCACCATATGCAGCCCATGTTGTAAGCATTTTTAATGCTTCTATTCTACTTACTTTTTCTTGTGCCTGCCAACTTTCAACATTTGGATTATCAGGCGACTTTCGTGTTACTGCAGAAAAAAATTCCAAAATTGGATTTCCTTTTTCAATAGGACAATCAGAACCTCCCGGAATTTTTAGTCCAGCATTTAAGAAAGATTTCCATCTCGAAATTCTATGAATCCTTTTGTTTCCAATTCTCTGTTCCATCCAACGCATATCACTTGTACAATGTGAAGGCTGCATTGAAGGTAAAATATCATTTTTAACAAATTGCGGAATCTCTTCATCTCTTACCATTTGAGCATGCTCAACTCTCCATCTTTTATCATTTTTTCCACAAAGATATTTTTCATATGTATCCAAAACCAGTTTATTACCTTTGTCACCAATTGCATGGGTACAAAGTTGAAATCCATGATTATAACAATTATTCGCAAGTTTATCAAACTCATCTTTAGATAGTAAAATTAGACCAAAATTTCCACAATCATCATTGTATTCATCAAAAAGACAAGCACCACGACTTCCTAATGCTCCATCCATAAATGCTTTTACTGCACGAATAGTATAGCGATTATTTTTTAAAATTCCATTTTGGAACCATGGCTTTAGAAACTCTTTGTCGTTTCCATTTAACATTCCATAGCAGCGAATTGGAAAATTATCTTGTTTTATTAGACTTTGAATAGAGGTAACAATTAATGAATCTTGCCATGCATCATGAATACCAGTAATTCCATTAGAGACTGTTTGTTTTATACCTTTTTTAATAAATCGTTTTACATCATTTTCAGTCTGCTTTGGTATATATTTTTCGATAGAATCCATTGCATTATCAATAAATATACAATTATTAATAACCTCTCCACCAGCTGTAAAATCTAAACTTTCTTCAAATCCAGAAATTTGTCGTGCTCTTTTATTTACCCAAATCGCATGACCATCAATACGTGTCAAAGAAATAGGATGATCAATACTAATATCATCTAAAACCTTTGCCAGAGGAAACTTATTATTTTCCCATAATGACTGATCCCAACCTCTACCTAAGATCCAAGTTCCCTTTGGAAAATTTGATAAATTTTTACGAATTAGATTTACTATTTTTTGCGGAGAATCAATTCCTACAAGATTAAAATTTTCTAAAAACTTGCCTAAGTTTGAAAGATGATAATGTGCATCAATAAAACCAGGTACAATTGTTGAACCTTTAAGGTCAATAGTTTTTGCAGACAATAAATTCTGATTTAAGCCTTCTATTTTTCCATCTTTTATAATTATACTCTCGACTTTAGGCATATCTGGATGCAATGTAATAACATTCGCATTTATTAATTTTAGAGGTGAAATTTTCATGCATTAATTTAATGCTTGCTAATGGCTAGCTCACTAAAAAAGAAGTACTTTTAAAAAAACTTATTAAGATGATGTAAATTTAAAATATCTTATTTTTTTTAACGCTGTAGAAATATTATCCCTCTAATTTGATAATATCTATGAAATTAAGTAAATTTTAAACTAAATAATAAAGTTATTTTAATAAAAGAGGAATATAAAATGTTGAAAAAAATCACTATTATAATTACAATTCTTTCTCTCGGCTTATCATCAAACCTATCAGAAGTTGAAAGAGAAATGTTAAGTAATGAGGCTATGCAGAAAATGATGGCAGAAATTTTTAAAGAAGCAATGAAAGTAAAAAAGGATTTCCAATCCAATCAAATCAGGCAAGAGCTAATTGAAAATCTATCTTCTACTGCACCTAGAGAAGAATTCATTATTAATGCAGATTTGTCAACTGAACTATCTGAATCAAATCCTTCAGCTACCATATATGTATCTACTGATAACCAAGAAACATGGATAAATTCAGAAAATATTGGTCCATTAAATGAGAATGGGTTTGAAACAACTTGGGGTACAACAGTTAATAATGTTGGTAGTGATGTTGTAAATTGGTATCTTTCTGGACTAATTAATTCTACTGCATTAGGCTTTGATTATGGAGAAATTATCGTTTCTCAATCTCCTCAAAATGTAAATAATCAATGGCCCCCAAATAATAATCTCTATGCAACCCTAGTAAACGATGATACAGGTGATACAGACTCTGAACAAGATATTATAAGTCTTTCTGGTACCTATAGGTCTTCTGGAGAAGATATAGAAGAGTTATATGTTAAACTATCACTCAATAGCAGTTGCTGCAATGAAGGTTCAATATTTGGTCCTTGGTATCTCTATGGTGTAGGAATTGTAAATCCCGAATCAGAAGATGCAGTTGCCTATGCAATAGGCTATGCAGATGGTGGTTTTCTTGCTGGTAGTCAATTATATCCTGGTCTATTAAAATTAACAGGAGATTTTGCTAGTGGCGAAATTGCAGGATTTGAGTATATAACACCTGATATAAATTACTCAACCGCTGGCAATGATTTACAAGTATCTGTATTGTTAGATTATATTACTAATGATAGTCAATTTGGTCTATGGCCAAATTCATTACAAGGTTTAATTGTTTTAGGTGTGACTGTTTCTGCAGATCTTAGTTTTAGTACAAATATTCATGACCAAACAAATCCGGGTTTATTTTTACTTTCATCACAATATCAAAATGGAAATGTAGAGCCAAATATCACAGATGGTGCCTATGATGATGAGACAATGACTCTTTCTGTAAATTACCAAGATGATGATGGTAATTTACCATGGTTTAAATCTGGTCAAATCTGCTATTCTGGAACTGATAATTGTTTTATTAACTTAAACTTAACTCCAAATAGTCATACTTATTTAGAAGGTGTTACATATTCAGGCTCCATTATTGATGAAGAAATTTCATCAGGTGATTATGACATTAAATTTTGGTTTGAAGATGACGATGAAATTGGTGTGCCACAAATCGTAATCCCTGTTACTATTGGTAGCTCTTGTGGAACTTTAGGCGACATAAATGGCGATAATAATATAAATGTTGTAGACGTTGTTACTATTGTTAATTATGTTCTAAATAATGATACTTCAGATTCATGCGCAGATCTTTCTAATGATGGACTAATTAATGTTGTAGATATTGTACAATTAGTAAATCTTATTCTTGGAGATTAATTCAATTTAAAATTCTAATTGCTTCAATGTAGTTAATAAGTTCATATGAATACATATATATACGCTATTTCGTTTGCAATCCCAATATTTATAATCCTTATTTCTATTGAATGGATTATATCTATACAAAGAGGAATAATAATCAATAACTCAGCGGATATGATATCAAGCCTCAGCTCAGGACTTACTAATATCTTGAAAGATGGATTAAAAATTTCTGTTGCTCTTGTTAGCTATGATTGGTTAGTTAGTAAAATTAAAATAGTAGAATTTGACTCTATATTTTTTTCTATTTTCATCGCATTCTTAGTGAAAGATTTTGCTGGATATTGGATTCATAGAATGAATCATAGGGTAAATATTCTATGGAATAGACATATTATTCATCATAGTAGTGAGGAATTCAATCTATCCTGTGCTTTAAGGCAATCTATCTCCGGCATTGTATCTTTCGGTGCTATTTTCCTAATCCCTGCAGCTTTTCTTGGTATACCAACTTGGCTTTTTGCCATTATGGGCCCTATTCATTTATTTCTACAATTCTGGTATCATACCAAGTTAATTGATAGAATAGGTTTTCTTGAGCATATATTAGTTACACCTTCTCATCATAGAGTCCACCATGCTATAAACCCAGAATATATTGATAAAAATTATAGTCAAATTTTTATAATTTGGGATAAGTTTTTCGGAACTTTTCAAAAAGAATTAAAAGATGTACCGCCAATTTATGGAATCATCAGGCCTGCAGAAACATGGAATCCAATTATAATTAACTTTAAACATTTTGCCTCACTTCTAAGAGATGCAATTTATACAAAATACTGGACTGATAAATTAAAATTATGGTTTATGCCAACAGGTTATAGGCCTAAAGATATTTCTATTATTAATCCAATTAAAACATTTACATATACTGGGAAATTAAAAAAATATAAAACTAATAATTCTAGACTTCAAATTGGTTTGAGTTACTTCCAATTAGCTTTTACACTTACTATGATTTTTCATCTATTCAAATTACAAAATGAATTTGATACTTATCATATCTATCTATATGCAGGTATGATTTTTACAAATATTTTTAGTTATACATCTCATTTAGATAATAGTAAAATTATTTATTTATCTGAATTTATAAAACTAACTCTAATAGGAATAATTTTATGGAAATTAAACTTTATATGGTTCAATTTAAATGTGATTGAAACGATTTTATTTATTATAGTCCAGTTTATTACTATTGTGATTTACAGCTTTACATTAAAAAAAATCGAATGAAACTCATATAAAGTAATATAGATATTCAATCACTAAATTTTGTACCTACGGGTTTACGATATTTTTGAAAGGGGATTAGAAGAAGGTTTTTTAGGCTATTGATTTCATGTTGATTCATGTGTGTATCTAATCCAAATTGTACGTTATCTAACTCTCCTACATGTGTATTCGTGCGAAAAAGATGGTCCCAAATTGAGAATATATTACCAAAATTATGGTCTGTATGCGGTAGAACATAGTGATGATGTAAACGATGAAATCGTGGGGTTACAAAAATCCAAGAAAGTAATTTATCATATTTTTCAGGTGTTTCAAAGTTTGCATGCGAAAAATGAGCTGCAAAAGCTGAAATTGTCTGATAAAGCATTACTATTCCAATTGTTGCACCAGAAAATAAGACTGCTATTGTTGTAAAAGTCAGTCTAAAAACCGCTTCTATTGGATGATGTCTTAATCCAGTAGTTACATCGACGTTTTGGTCAGTGTGATGGATAATATGAAATAACCACATAAATTTAATTTTATGCTCTAGCATATGAATTAACCATGCTCCTATGAAATCAAGTACAATAATAGCAATAATTACTTTAAACCATAACGGCATATCTACTATTTGATTAAGATTAATTAATCCCGCTTGATTTGATAAATTATATTCTGCAGTTTTAAAAATAAGTCCAGCTCCTACAAGATTTATTAATAATGTCATAATAGTTAAAGATAAATTTAATAGTCCATGATTAAATTTTTTATATTCAAAATGGATAGAGGGGATACCTTTTTCTAAAATTAAAAAAAATGATAATCCAAAAACTATAAAAATAGTCCTTATTGATGAAGGTATTGATTCGAAATATATAATTAAGTTTTCCATTATTATTCTCCAATAATTTTTACTAATATACGCTTTTGACGGCAACCATCAAATTCTCCATAAAAAATTTGTTCCCATGTTCCAAAATGTAGGAATCCATTTGTAATCGCTACAACAACTTCTCTACCCATTATTTGTCTTTTATGGTGTGCATCACCATTATCTTCTCCTGTTAAATTATGATCATAGAGTGATAATGGCTCATGTGGTGCTAATTTTTCTAACCATTTTTTATAATCTCTATGGAGACCTTCCTCGTTATCATTTATAAAAACAGATGCTGTTATATGCATTGCATTCACTAGGCATAAACCTTCTTTAATTCCTGATTCATTCAAACAAATTTCAATATCTGATGTAATATTAATAAACTCCATTCGATTTTGAGTATTAAAATAAAGTTCTTTATAATACGATTTCATAAATCTCCATTTTTAAATATTATAATATTTTTGTTTCATATTGAATAATTAATTTAATTAACTCATTGCTCTAAAGTTTAATAAATTTAAAGATAATTAAAACAAAATTTTCACCTAAAATATTTAAAGGAATTAACTTGAAAAAATTCATTATTTTTATAGTTTTATACTCATCCATTAATGGTCAAGGATGGGGAGGAAGAGAAATGCCTGAAATAGGTTTATTAAAAGGTACTGTAGTTGATTCTTTAACTAATACTCCAATTGAGTAT
>MDTB01094387.1_pt1 | contig 41946 bp, 41 predicted proteins | sample 811161 | NCBI WGS metagenome assembly MDTB01 (sample SAMN05326650, study PRJNA326480) | marine metagenome | isolation source: seawater | place: Mediterranean Sea | collected 2009 | reverse complement strand
ATGATAAATGCAAAAAGTAATGAAATTCTTATTGGAGGATCTACTTCAATAAACTTATATGTTTTATCTAATGCTTTAAAAAATATTATTAATCCTTCTGATGAAATTATTGTTACAAATCAGGATCATGAAGCAAATATTAGTCCATGGAGAAGATTAGAAGAATATGGGGCAAAAATTATTGAATGGAAATTCAATCTTAATGATCATGAATTAAAAATAGAAGATTTAAAAAAATTAATTAATACAAAAACAAAAATATTAGCAGTTACACACTGCTCAAATATTGTAGGATCAGTTAATAATTTAAAACAGATTTGTGATATAGCCCATCAACATAATGTTATTGTTATTGGTGATGGTGTTTCATACGCCCCACACGGCTTTCCGAATGTTAAAGACTTGGGTGTAGACTTTTATACTTTTAGTTTGTATAAAACATATGGTCCACATCTTGCGTTATTATATGGAAAAGAAGAAATACTTAAAAATTTGCCAAATCAAAATCATGAATTTTTACAAGGACAATATCCGTACACAATTAATCCTGGTGGACCAAATCACGAAGAGTTAGTTTCTTTAATTGGAATTTATGAATATTTTGATAATTTATACAATCATCATTTCAATAATAAAAATGTGAGTATCTTAGAAAAAGTTTTTAAAATTAATAATCTTATTTCGGAGCACGAGCAGGAAATAGCCAATCCAATTTTAAATTATTTAGATTCGAGGGAAGACTTTAATTTAATTGGAAAAAACAAAATTGTTGATAAAAATAGAGCTCCTACAATATCATTTTATTCCAATAAGAAATCATCTAAAGAAATATCAAATAATTTACATAATTATAAAATTGCTACTAGAAATGATAATTTTTATGCTTGGAGGTGCTTAGAGTATTTAGGGATTGATACTAATGATGGTGTGGTAAGATTAAGCATGACACATTATAATAATTTTGATGATACAGAAAAAGTAATAGCTGCTCTAGAGAGTTTTTAATGAATATTATAATAGTCTAAATACCATTCAATAAATTTTTTTATGCCTTTCTCAATTTTAATTTTAGGATTAAATTTTAATGTTCTGTTAATCAGTTGTAGATCTGCATGTGTTTTTTCAACATCTCCTTTTTGAAGAGGAAGGTTATTAATTTGTGCTTTTTTATCTAAAAATTTTTCAATAAACTTTAAGTACTTGATTAAACTTTGCGGTTTTCCATTGCCAATGTTGAAGATTTTAAATGGTATTTTATTTTTGGGAGGATTAGATAAAATTAATAAAAGGCCTTGGACTACATCATCAATATAGGTAAAATCTCTTGTGTGTTTTCCGTTATTGTAAAAATCAATAGGTTTATTTTTTAAAATATTTTCTGTAAATTTAAATAAAGCCATATCTGGTCTTCCAAATGGTCCATAAACTGTAAAAAATCTTATTGCAGTACAAGGGATATTGTAAATATTTGAATATGCATGTGCCATAACCTCATTAGATTTTTTGGTAGCAGCGTAGAAGGATAATGGGCTATCTGTTTTAAAATTTTCTTTAAATGGTAAAGATTTATTATATCCATATACGGAACTTGTAGATGCAAAAATTAGATGTTTAATATTATTAATTCTACTTAATTCTAAAATATTAAAAAATCCTTCTATATTACTCTTGAAATATAATTTTGGATTTTTAACTGAATTTCTTACACCGGCTTGAGCAGCAAGATGTATAATATATTTAATGTTATTATTTTTTATTAATTTATTTATTGAGTTAATTTTTTCTAAATCATATTGCTTAAATTGAAAATTTTTGTATTTTTTTAATAACTTAACTCGATTTTTTTTTAGTTCTATATCATAATAATTGTTCAAATTATCTATACCTATAACATTATGTTTAGCTGAAATAAGTTTTACAACTAAATGATATCCTATAAAACCTGCACAACCAGTAACTAGTATGTGCATTAGTTAGTTGGCATTTTAAATTCTGGACCTTTTTGAATGCTATCAGGCCATCGTGAAGTAACAGTTTTTAATTTAGTAAAAAATCTAACTCCTTCAACACCATGCATTGAATGATCTCCAAAAAGAGATTCTTTCCATCCGCCAAAACTGTGAAAAGCCATTGGCACTGGTATTGGCACATTTACTCCAACCATTCCTATTTTAGAATTAGTTGTGAAATGACGAGAAATTTCTCCATCTGATGTGTATATACTTGTACCATTTCCAAATTTATGATTATTTACTAATTCTAAAGCCTCTTGATAATTTTTTGCTCTAACTACTGATAAAACAGGTCCAAAAATCTCTTCTTTATAAATAGTCATATTTTGTGTAACGTGATCAAATATAGTTGGACCGACGAAATAGCCTTTTTCGTACCCTTGTATATTTAAATTTCTACCATCTAAAATCAACTTAGCCCCTTCTTTTTCACCTTTATCAATATAATTGATTACTTTATTTTTATGTTCTTTTGAAATTACTGGTCCCATTTGAGCTTGTTCATCTGTCCAAGGTGCAACTTTTAGTGTTTGAGCTTTATCATTTATATTTTCAACTAATTCATCAGCTATATCTCCAACTGCAACAGCAACAGATACTGCCATACATCTTTCACCTGCAGAACCAAAAGCAGCACCCATAATACCATCAACAGCTTGTTCAATGTTTGCATCTGGCATAGTAATTAAATGATTTTTTGCTCCCCCAAGTGCCTGTACTCTTTTACCAAATTTTGCTGAATGCTCATAAATGTGTTTGGCTACTGGTGTGGATCCTACAAAACTTATTGATTTAATTTTTTCATTTTCAATAAGTTTGTTAACTATATGCTTATCTCCATTAATCACATTCATTACCCCATCTGGTAATCCAGCTTCACTGAACAATTCTGCAAGCTTTAATCCGCATGAAGGATCTTTTTCAGATGGTTTTAAAATAAAAGTATTTCCACAAGCTATAGCTATAGGATACATCCACATTGGAACCATTGCAGGAAAATTAAAAGGTGTGATTCCAACTGTTATTCCAAGAGGCTGTCTAATTGACCATGAATCTATAGATGTACCAACATTTTGAGAGAATTCACCTTTCAATAAATGTGGTATTCCAATTGCAAATTCTACAACCTCCAAACCCCTTGTTACTGAACCTTTAGCATCGTCAAATGTTTTTCCATGTTCTTCTGATACGAGTGCAGCAAGTAAATCTATATTTTTTTCAATAATTTCTTTATACTTAGCAATTATTCTTGATCTTTTTAATGGAGTAATTTCAGACCAATCATAAAATGCTTTTTGAGAACTATTAATAATTTTTTCAAAATCTTTGTTGTTTGAAGAGACTACTTCTGCAATTTGCTCACCTTTAGATGGATCAAAAACAGGCAGATATTCTTTTGAAAAAGACTCAACAGAGCCATTGATATAATTTTTAATTTTTTTCATTTTTCTTTCTATAAATAAGTATCAAATTTCTTAAGTATATAAAAATACCAAATGATTGGCCAACAATTATTACAGGATCTTTTCTAAAAATAGCGTAAATCAATAATCCTATACCACCAAAAATACTTAGATACCAAAAAACTAGTGGAATTTGACTTTCTTTTTGTCTTTCAGAATGAATCCATTGAACAATAAATCTTGATGCAAATAAACCTTGACCAATGAAACCTATAATAAGGAAAATTATTTCTATTTGAGAAAGACTATTAAAGTAACTAATCATTATTTATTTCTTATCATCTTTATTATTTTTTTTACTCTAAACATATCAATTATACCTTTATAAAATCTATTATTGAAACCATATTTTGATTCTCCAGATTTTCTTAATCTGTGATCTACATCAATAAAAATATTTCTAGAATTAGAATATTTATATAACGCAGGAATAAATCTATGTATACCATTAAAGTAAGGCAAACTTAGAAAAGTATTTCTATCAAATACTTTTAAAGAACAGCCAGTATCTGTACAATCATCTTTTAAAATTATTCTCCTAATAAAATTTGCAGTTCTAGATGAAACTTTTTTAAATACATTATCTTTTCTTTTGCTTCTAATGCCACCAACCAACTTTACGTCATCATATTTAATATATTCATCTAAAAGTTTCTTAATATCATTTGGATTATTTTGACAATCTGCATCTAATGTTACTAGAATTTCGCTAGAAGTAAATCTGGCTGCTGTTAATATACACTTACTTTGTCCAAAGTTTTTAGAGTGCTTTAAAAGAATTATCTTATCTATTTTTTTTGAATATTGTTCAATTTTTTCAATACTTTTATCAGAACTAAAATCATCAATCAGAATTACTTCATTTATAATATTAAAAATTTGTGTTTGTATTATTTCGTCTAATAAAAAACTAATATTACCTTCTTCATTATATACTGGTATAATTAGTGATATTTTTTGCATTATAAATTACTTAAAAAATTACAATAATCTAAAACTATTTTATTATTTAAAATTTTTTTATTTAATAATTTATAAAAATTTTTATGTTTAACTAAAAAAACAATAATATTATTTTTATTAATTAATTTATTAAAATTAGATAATGTTACATTATTATTTATAAAAGGATCAATTATTGAAACCTGCAAACTCTTATTTCTTAAAATTTTAAATATTTCATTAGCAGGTGAATTTCTAAAATCTGAAACATCTTCTTTATAAGTTTGACCTAATAGTAATATCTTTTGTTTAAATATTGAACTGCTTATTTGCTGTTTTATTTTAAGTAAAATATCTTTTACAATTAAATCTGGGGTGTTATCATTTATTTTTCTACTCAATTGTAGTAACTTTGTCTCTTTTATATTATCATAAATTAAAAACCATGGATCAACAGGAATACAATGTCCACCAACACCTATTCCAGATTTAAGAATATTTACTCTTGGATGTTTATTGGCTAATTTAATTACATTATTAATATTAATATTTTTTCTTTTTGCTATCATCGATATTTCGTTAGAAAATGCTATATTTACGTCCCTATATGCATTTTCTATTAATTTACTCATTTCTGCTGTCTTTGAATCTGTGATATTAATTTTTCCCTTAGAAAAAGATTTATAAATTTCTTTAATATGTTTTGCTGATTCTGAGTTTATGCCACCAACTATTCTATTATTATAAATTAATTCTTTTAATATATTACCTGGTAAAACTCGTTCAGGACAATAACCAATATTTATTTTAATATTTTTTTTATATTGTAAAATATTATTTATTAAATTTATTGTACCCACGGGTATTGTTGATTCAATAATGACAATATCATTATTTTTTATAATTTTTTTAATTTTATTTATTACTGAAAATAGTATTCTTAAATCTGGTTGTCCTATTTTTTTTATTATTTTATGAGGTGTTGGGACACAAATAATATAAATATCTGATTTTTTAATTTTTGTTGATAATTTAAATGATTTATTTTTTATTTTTGATACTAACAGTTTCTCAATGCTTTTTTCTAATTTTAAATTATTTGGTTGTCTGATAGACTTAAGTACTTTATGATTATTATCAACTCCAATAAGATTAAACTTTTTATTATTTAATAAAAGTAAAGTAGGCAAGCCTACATATCCTAGCCCAATAACCGATAAAGTTTTTTTTTTATCATTTAATATTTATTTTAAATTTTTTATAATTATTTTACTTGCATCACCATTACCATAGATATTGCTAGTTTTTGAACTCTTTTTATAAAAATTATCATTGAATATTAATTTGTTTACAAGTTTGATAATTTTATTGAAATTTGAACCAGCGATTAATGTATTTCCTGTTTTTTTTACCTCAGGTCTTTCTGTTTTATTCCTTAATAATATTACAGGTTTACCTAAAAATGGAGCTTCTTCCTGAATCCCGCCACTATCACTAATTACTAAATAAGAGATATTTAATAAAAATATAAATATATGATAATCAAGAGGTTTGCTTAGAATTATATTTTTAAATCCATTTAAATTCTTATTAGCTAATAAACTCACGTTTGGATTTGGATGAACAGGGTAAATAAATTTTATATTTTTATGCTTAAGTGCTAGATACTTTAAGGATTTAAATATCTCTTTAAGTGGATTTCCAAAATTTTCTCTTCTATGTATAGTAACAAGAATAATTTGATCTTTAAGAAAATTAACTTTTAAATTTTTTTGGAGATAATTTATAATATTATTCTTAATAGTTTTTGATTTTTCAATATTTTCCATTACTAATTTAATCGTATCTATTGATGTATTACCAGTAACAATAATTGAATTTGCCTTAATATTTTCTTTTATAAGATTAACTTTATTTTCTCTAGTAGGTGCAAAATGTTTATAGGCTAATTTTGATGTTATTTGTCTATTAAATTCTTCAGGAAAAGGAGAAAACAAATCAAATGTCCTTAAGCCTGCTTCTACATGAAAGAATTTTATCTTATTATAAAAAAAAACCAAAGATGAACAAAAGGTAGTTGAGGTATCTCCATGAACTATTCCATAATCAGGTTTATAAGCTGAAATTAAATCATTTATTTTTTTAATCATTATTGAATTTAGATCTGACAAAGATTGATTATTTTTCATTAGATTAAAATTTGTATCTACTTTTAAGTTAAAAAATTTAATAATATTGTTTTTTAAAACACTATGCTGACCAGTAGTACATAGATGTAAATTATATTTATTTTTATTTTTTTGAATTTCTTTAATTACCGGTATCAGCTTGATTATTTCAGGCCTAGTTCCAAAAATTATTAATATCTTAATTTTATTCATTTTATTTTAAAATTTCCATTAGAGTATTGACTGAATGTTCTATACTAAATTGCTTCTTATTTTCTGAACATGATTTTTTAAAAGTATTGATATTAATTTTATTTTTTATAATTTTTTGTAAGTTTTCCATCAAATCTAAATAGTTCTCTGGTTCAAAAATTATTCCAAAATTATTATTCTTTACTAGTGCAGCTGACTCACCAATTAGACCAGCTAATATTGGTTTCTCTAATGAAATACTTTCAATTAGTTTAGTTGGAATGACTGTTTCAAAAATATTTAATTTTCTCAAATGTATTATAGATACATCTATTAAACTCCAATAGTCATATATTTTATCTTTAGTGATCATTCCACAAAAAGTTATATTTTTAACATTATTTAATTTAACATAATTATATACATTTTCATATTCAGCACCTTTACCAATAATTAAAAAATTAAATTTATCCTTTAATTTTTTATCAATATTTTCAAAAGCTTTAACTAATGTAATAACATCATGTGCCATACCAATTGTACCAACATATCCAAAAATGATTTTATTTTTAATTTTTAATTCATTTAATAATATTTGATTTTTGTTTTTAATCTCAATTTTATTTGGATCAAATCCGTTTGGAACAATATGAATCTTTTCAATATTAATTTTATTGAGAATTAAATACTCCTGAAATTTTTTAGTAACGACTATAATTTTATATGATTTTTTATAGATAAAAAATTCGATTTTTTTTAGAAGTTTGTATAAAAATTTTGATTTTATTACACCCATTTCTCTTGGTGTATCTGGCCACAAATCTCTTATTTCACTTATAAATTTAATTCTTTTAAAAATGGATATTAAATAACCAGAAATTAAGACTAGAAATTGGGGTGAGGTAGCTATCACATAATCACTTTTTTTTAAAAATATAGATGAAATTAAAGAAGTTAAAAAAAAACTGAACTGATCTAAAATTCGTAAATAAAATCCTTTGTTAGGAGATATAAATGACCAAACTCTGATAATTTTAATATTATTTATATACTCAATACTAAATAATTTATTTTTATAACCGTTATAAATTATTCCTTCTGGAAAATTTGGACAACATGTTAGAATAGTAACATCATATCCAAGTTCTGATAATTTCATAGAGTGGTTGTAAGTCCTATTTGCTGAAGCATTAGTTTCTGGATAAAAATTTTCAGTTAAAAATAAAATTTTCATTATTATAATTTTTCTATAGAATATTTACTGTGTTGATAAACTAATTTAATAATAATTCTTTTAGTATTAATAAATTTATTAAAATCAATTGGTAATTCAAAATCTTCTACTCTAGCAGATCCTTTAATAATTTGGATAATGAACACATTATCATTATCTACACTTATCTTAAGTTTATTATCTTCAATTTCTTCAATTTTAAAGTTTTCATTTAAAATTATATAAGAATTTGATTTAATATTTTTATTTAAATAATCTGAAATAATTATTTTATCATTCTCTAGTTCACATAGTCTCTTGTGATGTATTTTATTGAAGTAATTTTTATAATCAAATTGTGTTGTCTCAATAGTAATTTTATTATTTTTTTTTAATATTTTTGGTTGTTTAACTAATGAAGATCTACCCATTCGAAAAGAGCTCCAAATTTCTGAAAAACTTCTATCATTAATATCAATAGTGTTATGGTATGAAGCACTTCTTTCATTTATTCTTTGAGCTGAGTGGTTATAAGTAGAGACTCCAGTATTAGTAATTATTTTTCTATCATTTAAAGAAAGTTCATAACTTAAAGAGTCGGCATGACTATGACCAGGAATGTACCTGGCTTTTAAATTACCTACATTTAAAATGATCTTATAATTTTTATTTTTGAAGGTAATAAAACCACTTTCTTTAAGATATTTAAATTTTTTTTCTGTAATATTATTTCTTAAACCTAAATTAGCTGCATATTGAAAAAGATGATTTGTTTGTATTATATTAGAATTAGCAGCATCACCAAATAAAGATAAGTTATTTTTAGTTATGTTCATGTAGTTTTGCCATTCATACATTTTAAATGTTATATTTTTTATTAATCGAATTATTTTTTTTTTATTTTTAACGAGAAATAATTCATTTGAATTAAGGAAATTATAAGTGTCTAAAAGATCTTCATAAATAATTGAGTGATACATAGTACTTCTTTCAAAGTGACCACCATCATTAAGAAATTGACGATTTAATTCTTTTTCTAAAATTCTAAAACCTTTCTCAAACCATTTGTTAGACTCAAAAGTATCAAAATAAAATCCAGAAAGCACTAAAGCAATAGCATTAGATAAAATATGATTTCCTAATAAATCATATTCTACATTAATATTAAGCCATCTTGTTTGTAAAAAAATACTTTTATCTATCTTATCTGATGTAATTTTGTTTTTTTTTATCCATTTAATCCAATTAACTATTCTTCTTGATATAGGATATGGCTCCCAACTAGTGTTCAAATGATCATTGTTTGTATTAATCCAAGAATAAATTAAATTTTTTTTAAATTCAGTGTTGTCGTCTAAATTTATTAAAAAATCAAAATAATTTAATGTATATATAACTAATTTACTATAATTCTTATCGTTCCAATTAATATGATTTAAATTAATCTTATTATTAAGTACGTTTAAGTAACCTTCATTAATGTTAATATTTATATTTTTAATTATAAATTGATTTGTATAAAAATCATTTTTAGATAAGTTAATTTTAATATTATTTTTATTAAGATTTATTATTTTATAAAATAAAATTTTTTTTAGCCTATAAAATATTTGTGTTATTTTTAAAAACTTTATTGTATGATAATATCTTAATATCAATTGAAAAATCTCAATCTATCAAGCATCATTAATATCTAGAAGCAATTTATTTACCTCATAAATATCTTCAAAAGGAACAATATTTTCTTTGTCATCTATTAAAGATTCTATAAAATTATTAATCATATTATTCTGTCCTTTATCTTGGGAAAATGATCTTTTATTTTTAAATAAACCAAATCCATAATATTTTATTTTTTTAAAATTATCTAAAAAAATTATTTTATTAGAAAAATAAAAACTGTATTGCTCTTTTGGATAAGAAAAATGACCATTTGTCATATAATTTATAATAACAATAGATCCATCTTCAAATTTTAATTGCACACTAAAAATATTATTTGAATTATTACTGTGAGAAATTTTATTAAATTTACTTATCTTGTGATTGATTAAAAATTTCGCAAGATCTAAAAAATGACATAGCTCTGAAACCAGCCTTCCCCCTCCTACTTTTAAGTCATTTATCCAACTATCATTTGAAATATTACCCGCATTTATATTCATTACTATGGTTTTATTTACATTATATTGGTCTAATTCCTTTTTTATAGATTTAATATATTCTGAATACCTTCTATTAAATCCAACAATAAATTTAATATTTTTCTTTATTATTTTGTTGTTAATTTTATTTAAATCTAACAAAGAAATTGACAGTGGCTTTTCAACATAAAAATTCTTATTTTTAGAAATACATTCTAATACATATTTAGAGTGTGAGTCATGATTTGTACAAATAACAACTAAGTTTATTTCCTTGTCATTAAAAATTGAGTTTACATCTGATGATATTTTTTCAAAACTATATTTCTTTCCAATAAAATTTGCAGAAATTCCACTTCTAGATACAATTACTTTTAATTTTACATTTTTATTTTTATTAAATATCGGTATAATTTTTTTAGCATAGTTTCCTGCACCAATAAAACCAACTACTATTTCTCTAGATCTATGAAATTTTTTTATATTTAAATTATCAATTGTTTTACCTATATTTTTCAATTGCTTTTTACTCCTTGAATAATTTAAAATTATTCCAAAAGAATTATTATTATTTTTTAAATAATTGTATGCATCATGGTAATTTTTAAAATCAAATGATTTTGAAATTAAATTACTAAATGCTAATTTATTTTTTTTTATTAAAAAAAGCACAGCTTCTATATTTCTTTTTTCAGTCCACCTTACATAATCTATAGGATAATCAAGTGAATCCTTCTCATACTTTTTTTCATATCTGCCAGGTCCATAAGATCGTGATACAGAAAAATTCAATTCTTTTTTGTAGAATATTTCTCGAGAAATATTAATTTTAGAATTTCCAATGAGAACTATTCTTCCTCTTTTTCTTAAAATTTCAGAAGATAATTTTATTGCATTAGAATTTTCAGAATTTATACAAAGTATTGCTCCATCTAATCCATAATTATCTGAAAAAGATAAACACGCATCTTTCGGATTATTTATTTTTGAAAGATCTAATGTATCAAAACCAAGTTCTCTAGCTTTTTTAATTTTGTATGAATTAATATCTATGGCTAAAACATTGCATCCATTGGCCCTCAATATCATACATGATATAAGACCAATAATACCCAAACCAATTACAGCAAATTTTTCTCCTAAAGTTGGATATGACATTCTAATTCCATGAAGAGATATTGCAGCTAAAATTGAAAAAATTATGTCATCATCATTTAAATCCTTATCTACTTTACAACATAGATTTTTGTTTACTGTGACAAATTCTGCATGAGAGCCATTAGAAATGATTTTGTCACCGATTTTGAATTCATCTACATCTTTACCTAACTTTACTATAGTTCCTAAATTACAATAACCCATATCAATAGGATTGTTTAATTTATTTTTAACAGTTGTGTACGTTTCTATTAAACCATCATTTTTAGCTTTATTTAAAACTTGACTAAACTTATCTTTATTACTTTTAATTTTATTGAAAATATTTGATTTACCAAAATCAATTAGCATTTTTTCTGTACCAGAAGAAATTAAAGTTTTTTCTGTTTGAATCAAAACATCATTTTTATCTAAATTTGGCATTGGAACATCTTCAACAAATGTTTTGCCATTTTGTAGCGATTGAAATATTTTTTTCATTATTCTTCTATAAAAAATCTTTTATTGTTTTCATTATTTTTTATCATGTCAGCAATAAACAGTATTAGTTTAGTACTCAATAATACATGCTCCCAGTTATCATTAATTTTAATTTTAATAAATGGTTTCCATACTGTATTTCTATGACCTGCATCTTTATAAAAATTGCGATATTTATATATATTATTATTCTCATTTATTTTCATATATTTAAAATTATCAATAGTAACATTTAAATCACTACGATGAAATTTAATTAATTCTGTCACTCCTTCAAATGGATCATCTTTAACGCTGAAAAATATATTAATAAGATCATTATTAGGAGATATAAAATTAATAATAATATTTTCATCTGAAAATTTATTATTTGAGTAAACAATATTAATATCAAGAAAGTTAAATCTTGATTTATTATTTTGAAGAAATAATAAAGATAAATCTATCCAATGTGACAGGTTCCCACAAATTCTTGTGCCTTCATTTTTGTTCCTATACCAATGAGATGAGTCTATTTTATGACCAATAATGAAAAAGGAAAGATTCAAATTATTAGTATATTTAAGTTGATTAATTTTATTAAATACAATGTTTATAAATCTTGAATTTGGTCTATTAAAACCTGTAAATAACCTATCTTTAATATTTAATTTTTTTAATACATTGTAATCATCCCAATTAGTGACAATTGGTTTTTCAACATATATTTTTGATTTCAATTTTTCAAAAAATTTTAAATAATGTATATGAGATGAGTGATTAGAAGCTATATAAATTATGTCAGTATTTAAAAAGATTTTTTTTGAATCATTAGAACTTAAATCATAAATTATTTTTTTAAAATTGTAAGAAAAAGCAATTTTATGAGATCTTTTTTTATCTATATCATAACACCAATAAAGGTTTACTTTGCTGCTTTGCGATAAATAAAACACAATGCTGGAAAATGAGTGATTACCGCATCCAATAATACCTATATTTATTTTTTTACCATAATCTAAATAATATGACAAAGGTCTTGTAAGTAAATTTATTTTGAATTTAAAATTTATTTTTGAAAAAACTTTTATTATAGTTAACTTAAAACCATAAAGAGTTATATAGTGTAAAAATTTTCTAAAATTTGTGAATTGGTTATTTAGCATAAAGAATAAAGTGTTTTTATTGTTTTATTATAGAAATTTGTCCATAAATATTGCTGAGCCTTTTTATAATTTGAAACTGCGTTATCACTTCTTTTTTCTGGATTATTTATAAAAGAGAATGTTTTGGTATAAATATCATTTACATTATTACAATTAAAATAAACTCCAGTTTCACCAATAATGTTTTTAAAAATAATATTGTCTGAGCATATTATTGGTAAACCAGAAGCCATGGCTTCTAACAAAATAATTGGCATATTTTCACAATTAGAAGGATAAATAAATAAATCAGCATCAAAGTAAAATTTATTAATTTGATTATTTGAAACATTTTCAAAAATTTCCAAAAAATTATTATTTTGCAATTCTAAATTAGCAATTAAATTTTTAAGTTTTTTTCTAATTTTAAAATTATATTGAGTATTAAAATTGCCTACTAAATATAGCTTAATACTCAAATGTTTTTGATTAATAATTTTAAAACAATTTAATAGCTCTAAATGATTTTTATAAGGATCAAAATTTGAAACATACAAAATTTTAAAAGGATTTTTTTTATTATAATTTTTAAAACTGATTTGTTTTTTTGGTATTTTAAAAAATTTAGGATGAGCACCATGAGATATTATAGAATAATCTTTTAGTTTAAATATTTTTCTTCTTATAATATTAGATGAATCTTCATTTAAAAAAATTACATGATTTGCTCTTAAAAATGTTAGAGTTTGAACAATTCTAAGAAGAAAAAATTTTACTATATTTCTACTTCCCATTTTAATTACAATATTAAAAGCAAAAGGTAGCATATTTTGGCTTACGGTAAGAAAAGGTTTAAAAGATCCCAGATAGGAGGATCCAGGAACAAATAAAACATCACATTTATTATTTTTTAATAACTTAGGTAAAATAAAAAAATTCCACATAAAATAACTTAAGAGGGTTTTTTTATTTAATGTTTTAATTTTAATTATGTTGATATCATCAGGAATTTTATAAATATTTTCATTATTACAAAATATAAATATTTTTTTAAAATACTTAGGGTTATCGATATAGCATTCTAGAAAATTTATTAAATTTACAAGTCCGCCGCCATCATTGATATTCGATGCATCAATACCTAATATTTTTTTTAATTCCATTGCTCTTTGTAAATATTTTTAAAGTAAAATGCTAGATAAAGGCCTAAAATATAATGGAATATACATCCATTCCAATTGTTGAAATAGTTTGAATTGCTGTAGGGCATAATAATTATAATAAAAGAAATAAAATAGCCCATATATTCAAATTTTCTAATTTTATTAAAATACTTAATAGAATTTAAAATTATGAATAAACTAGAGACCAATAAAACAAGATAAGTGAATATTCCACTTTCCGATAAAATTTGTAAATGAGTATTGTGAGGATGAGTAGAACATCTTTGATTTGGTTTATAATAATTGTGTTTATATTTATTAATCATAATCTCTTCATATTTTTGTGATAAACATACTTTTTCAAAATTATCAGGACCAATACCCAAAATAGGATTATCTAAAAATATCTCTGTGGTTACAATGTAATGAGCACCATATTGACTATTTTTGAGGAAATTTGAGTAATCAATTTTTAAATCGTTATTTATTGTTATGCCTATTTGAGAATAAAATCCTTCTAATTGTCTTTTTAATGGCTTTAAGTTTGATTGAAATAAAATAAATATTATGCCTACTATTAAGATTGGAGTCAGAAAAATATAAAATTTTTTATATTTTAAAAAAATTGTTAATAATAAAATAATCGATGTTATTAAGTAATTTAATAAAGCAATTTTTTCTCCTGATAATATAATTGAAAAGCCAAAAATAATATAGATTATTAGAGCAATAAAATAATTTTTTTTAAAAAACAAAAAAAACAAACAAATTGGTGCAAATTTAGAAATGAATGCACCAGCTATTAATTCTTTACCAAAAAAACCAGAATATCTATTTGGATGTATTGGCTCATATAAGATAAAATTTAAATTAAATATATATTGGATAATAATATCAATAGATACAAATGAAATTATTATACAAAATAATAAAGATATTTTATCAAAATCTTTATTTTTAAAATATATAATTATAATTAAAATAAATACAAAAAATCTTATATTTATTAATGTCTTCAAAATAGAATGAGTTTTATCACTATTTGAAAATATACTACTCAGCAAAAATAAAATAGTAACAATTATAAAAAAAAGAATTATCCTTTTATTATTTGAATATATTTTTTTTAACTCTGATAAATTAAAGATGCTAGAAAGTGTGACTAGAATATCAGTTAGCGCAGGTCCAGTAATAAAATATATTGGAAAAAAATTTATAGTAAATTTATTTAAAAGTTTTCTTAAAAAAAACATTTATTATTAAATAAACTATCAAGAGTGTTAGTAAAATAAAAATATTTACTATGTTACTTGAATAATTAATTAGACTAATAAAAAATGATAAAGAAATAACAGAAAGTATGATGATAGATGATAAATAATTTGATGTCTCATAGTTTTTAAAATTATATTTATTGTGAATATATTCTTGTAAATAATGATGTATATGTAATTTATCTGGTTGCGATATTGATGTTTTTAAAAGTATTCTTCTTAAAATAGAGAAAAAAACTTCTGTAGCTGGATAAAAAAATAAAACTGCAATAAAAAAAGGAGATATTAAGTTATTATTATTATATGTAATAATACTTTGATATCCAAGAAAAAAGGCACTAAAATATGCCCCTCCATCACCAAGATAAATTCTAGCATAAGGGAAATTAAAAATTAAAAGTGATACTAAAACTACTGTAAAAAGGCTTAATTCTATAAACTGATTGTAATCATTCTGTATAAGCGAAAAATATATAAGAATTAATGATACTATGATCGAGTAAATTATTAATAGTCCATTAAGACCATCAATAAAATTAAAACCATTAATAATAATAGCTAAACATAAAATAGTAAAAATTATTAAAAAAATATCATGATTAAAGAATGAGTTTGTAAAGTGTATTTTTAGTTTAAAGAATATTACAAAAAATATTGTAAATATAAAAATTATAATAAATCTATATAATGGTCTTATATTTTTAAATACATCTTCAAATAAACCTACAATTAAAAATAAATAGGAACTAATAAAAATTAAATTTAAATAATATGTTTGATTTAAAAATTGAAAGAAATATTCTATAATAATTATTAAAAGAAATACAATAGAGGCAACTCTAGGAATAGACTTATTATTCGCATGAGGTTTTTTTGAATTATCCAAAAAATAAACATTTCTTTGTACTGATATAATTTTCAAAAAAATTACTGACAAAATAAATAATAAACTTGATTTTAAAATTAGTTCATTAAATAAATCTTGATCTATCATATATTTTTATTTTAAAGATGATAACTTTCGTATTTTAAATTTATCACTTAATACTAGGAATAAAACCAAAAAAGATTGGAAAAAATAAAATAAATTTAACTGTTTAATTGAAAACTTGATATGTAAATTAAAACTTCTTAAAATTCTAGACATTTTTTGTCCATTAAAATTATATGTTAAAAGTACTTCGTCTAAATTATGGAATTTTGAAGTATTACATGACCTTAACCATAGGTCTAGATCTTCAACTTCTCCGATCTTTTCTTTATAAAATTTGTTTTTTTCTAAAAAACTTTTTTTCATAAGAACTGTTGGATGAATAAATGGTGTTTTAATAATTATATTTTTTAAAATTTCATTATGATTTTGCCTTGGGAATATTTTTTTTATTTTTCCTTGATATACAATTTCAGCTGCTGTTCCCAATACATCTATATCAGGATTTTTTATAATGTAATCAATTTGTTTAGAAAGTCTCATTGGCATCGCAATATCATCAGCATCCATTCTAGCTAAATATTTGTTAGAAGAATATTTAGCTAAAATATTTAGATTATAGGCCAATCCTTTATTGACCTTATTTTTAAATAATTTTATTTGTTTATTATTCTTAATAATTTTTTCAATTTTTTCTGCAGTTCTATCTTTACTAGCATCATCTATAATCAGAAATTCCCAATTTTTATATTTTTGATTTACTATACTTAAAATACTATCACTAATTGTTTTTTCATTATTGTAGGTCGACATAATTATCGATACTTTTGGATTATTTTTATTTATCTGCATTTATTATGTCATAAATCTGAGTAAATCTATGTACCCATCTATGATAATTAAGAGATTTTAATCTTCCTGCTAAAATTATTTTTTCAGCTTCATCATAATGTTGTAAGTAATGATTAATTTGATCAAAAAGATCAATTTCATTTCTATAACAAAGAATTTCTTTTCCAATATCAAAGAACAATGCTAGATCTGGATTAAATGAAGTTATATATAATGCAGCACCAGAGCCAGGTGCATCAAAATCACGGCCTTTTAAATTCATTATTTCTTCATTATAACCAATTCCACCCATACCTAATACAATTTTGGACTTATTAAAAATTAAGTTTATTTCTTCATCTGTATTTAGTTTTTTATCCCAACCACTTCCAAAACATCTTATTTTTAATCCCATTTTTTTTAATTTATTGATAAAATTTTCTCTAAAACCATAATTAGAACCAACAAATACTACATCATATTCTTTTCTTATACTCAAAGGTTTATATATATGGGAGCTGAATCCTTCAGGGAGAAAAATAGCATTAACAGAATTGTTTTTTAACCAATAATATGTTGTTGAAGAAGATGTCCAATAGTAATCAAAATAGCTGCATATAGATTTTTGTCCACTATATTGATTATCGTAGTAATCTACTTCCCAACTATTTTTGTCATCAAGACACATATTTATTGTAGGAATTTTTAGTTTATTAATTTTGTTTAAATAGTCTACTTTAATTTCTAAACCTCTGTAATAAAAAAATATAAAATCAATTTTATTATCGCTTATAATTTTTTTTATATATTCATATAATTTTTTTGAGATATATTCTCTTGATGCAATCCTCTTTTTTGGATTAATAAGATCTTCTTCTGTAACTCCTAGTTTAGTGTAATCAAAATGAAAGCAGTCTGCGATTATATTAAAGTCGTTTAAAAGTAAATTATGCCAAGATATATCTGGAAAAACTAATATAATTTTTATTTTTTTTTTAAATTTTATATTTTGTTTTTTTAAGTTGAAATTATTGTATGAAACTATTTTGTCACTAATTTTAGCATTTATAATTTGCTTTTTTATAAAGTAATTTCTAAACTTAAACTTTTTATAAAATAATAAAGTATATTTAATAATTTTAAATTTTTTTAGAAATTTCTTCATTTTTATTCTTATTAAAAAAGTACGATGTAAAAAATAATCCAGTTATTATCCAATGAGTTAATCTAAACATATTATCTTCACCAATTCCTGAAAATATAAAAAGGCCAAAATAAATGAATATAAACTTGTCAAACATATTTACATTTTTATAGATATTTACGAAATTAAAGAGCAAAATAAGGTGAATTGCATAAAAGATTGTACCAAAGATAATGCCAAAATTTAATAAGATTGATACAACATCGGATTCAGTAGAAGTCATAAATAGATACTGATAACTTTGAAAACCTCCTCCTAAAACATTATTTTTCAAAGCATAAACAGTATTATTCAAAATCGAAACTCTAGGATCATTATTTGATAAAGAATTTATATCCAAGTATGCATCAAAATATCTAAGAATGATAAGGGCCAAGAATGTAAAAGAGGCAATAAGTATTATTAATGTATTAGTTTTTCTATTATGAATTAAAGAAGAAAAATAAAATAAAAAATAAAAGACTACTGCAGATAGAATTAATTGTCTTATTGATACGCATAATAATAAAAAAACAATAATTCCAATTAAAAATTTTAAATATTTATTGATTTTAGATACAATTAACAAACTAAAGAAAAAAAACATACTATTTCCAATTTCTTGTTTTTTAAAATCAAAAAGATTTAAACCCTGGAGATAAAAATCATAATTACTTTTAAATTGCCACGAAAAAGGAAGTACAAGAATTTTACTATTACCCTCTATATAATAAAAAATATTAATTATTGAATAATGAAATATATTTAAGTACAAAATACAAAGTAAATAAAAAACAAAGACTGCTAATAAAGTAGAAAATAGGATTTTATCAAAAATAGTATTAAAATAAAATTCACTTTTGTTATCAATTTTAATTGTTAAATAAATTAGACAAACCGTAAATGAAATGAATATAAAAAAATATTGATTAATAACCCCTCTTGCGTAATAAAAATTTGAATATAAAAGAGGTAAACTAAATATAATTATAAAAAATAGATATATTAATAATATGGGTCTAAATATTTCGATCCCTTTATTTTTAGTCAAATAATTTAAAAAAATAAAAAATGATACTGAAAGAAATAAATAATTATAATTACTCCAATAATTATAAAATAGAGTATAAAAAAACAAGCTTAAAAAAGCGAGAATTACATATAATAAATTGATATCGTATAATTGTAATTTTTTAATCATTTTTTCTCAAATTCGAATAATCCTAACTCAAAATCATTGCCGCCAAGTTTATTGAATTCATATTTATTAATATCCTCAACTTTGTAATAATTTCCACTGCTGTCAACAACTGAAAAAGAAATAAGTTTAAATTTTTTAAATAATTTTAAAATTGTATTAGGGTTAAAAACTATTTGTGCATTAAATTGGATTCTTTCTTCTCCAATTGTTGTAGAAAAATACAATTTACCATTTTTGATTGTTATTCTTTCTAGTTCATTTGCTGCATTTTTATATGCATTTACATCAATTTTTTCCCCATATCTTCCTAATCCTAAATGTTCAAAAACATGTAAGATAGATACTGATTTTACAGACTCAGTTTGAAATGGTAGTTTAGTAACTGATCCTTGAATAACTTGTAAATTTGGTAAATTTAGTTTTAATTCTCTAATATCTAAAAATGTAACTTTTTTAAACATAGATAAAATTCCTACAAATTGAATTTCAGACCCTATATCTATGTGATTTTCAGAATTATTTATTTTAATCAACTCCAAAGCCCAATAGAATTGGTAAAAATATTGATAATCTACTGGATTTTTAGAGGTTTTAAATTCATATAAAATTGGAAATGTATCTCTAAATTTAATTTTAAAAGTATTTTTTTTACTTTTTATAACAAAAAAATGTAGCAAAAATTTAAAATAACTAAAAATCTGGAGTTTAAATAATATTTTAAGTAGATTATGTCTTTTGATAAGTAAAAAAATTTTTTTTAAAGAAGGATCATTTTTAACTATTTTTTTTAAATATTCATTCATATGAATTTCCTTACTATTCTAATCAATGGATATATAAAAAAACTTATTAAAGTAAGGAAAGATGTTAATATTTTATAAAAATAGTTATTATTTGATCGTGAAATTATCTTTAAAATTTTAAATAAAACTATCAGATCATGTTTTAGATAGACATATTTTATATATAAAGCTTTATCATTTTTAAATAATTTGCCATGTCTGGGATCTTGCCATTTCTCTTCATCTTCTTCATTATCAGATCTTGGCTTTAAATGTTGAACTTTAGGTTCTTTTCTTATGAATATAATTTCACTATCATCATAAAATATAGATGAATGATAATTAGTTAACAAATATACAACTCTTAAGTTATCTACATCAGCACCACTAGTAATATCAAACGTTTTCATAGGCGGTAATGATTTTAAAAAATTTATCTCATAGAAGCCATACAAAATGCATAAACTATTTCTATTTAATAGAAAGAAAAACAAATCTCTAATTTTATTATTTTGATTACTATAAATATGAATTTTTTTTCTATTAATTATATTTAATCTATTATCTTTTGGGTCAATATACCTGCCATTAAAATATAAAATTTTGTTTAAAGATTTTTTTAACTGATTTTCATACTTATTTATAATATTAATATCAACATAATCATCATCAGAAAAATATTTAAAATATCTACCTTTTGCATAAGTGAGTATTACATTTGATGCTTCAAACCCATCTCTTCTTTGTGTATCTTTAATATAATTTATTCTGCTATCAATTTTCAAAAATTTACTGACTATTTTTGGAGTTTTATCAGTGGATAAATTGTCTAATATTATTAATTCACAATTTTTGTATTTAATATTTGTAAAATTGTTAAGTGTTTTTTCTAAATATTTTTCACCATTATGAATTAGCATTCCAAAAGATACTAGAATATCATCTGTCATAAAATTTTTTAATAACTATTTTAAATGGTTTTGGTAATATCATTTTAAATAACTTTAAAATTTTTCTTAAGATAATATTTAATTTAAAAAAATATTCTGATGTAATAAATAAAATATAGAATTTATTTTGGTTGGTCCATCTGCCAACTTGTCCTTGAGATATTAATTCTATATCTTTATCTATAAAATCTCTATTTTCTGAGATATTTGTATATTCAGTTTCTGACTCAAAAAACCACTTACTTTGAAGAGATCTATCATCCTTTTTTACATAATCGAGATTGAGTGTACTACTACCACTATAAATTAGATTTTCATTAATTTCTAAATCATCACAATATTTGAGCTCACAACCAAATTTATATAATCTTAATACCAAATCAATATCCCATCTAACAGCAATGAATCTTGAATCAATACCTCCAACTTCTTTTATATAAGCTTTTTTTGTAAAAATGAGAAATGGCAATATTGGTGAAAAATAATTTCCAAATAAATGTCTGTTTTCATTTATATTATGTTTTTTACCATTGAGTAAAAGTGAAGGTGATAATATCAATTTTTTATCATTATTAGTAATCTGAAAATATAATTTATCTAATAAGTGTTCGTTTTCGAAAAAAATATCATCAGCAATAAACATAACAAACTTTCCTTGTGAATTACGTAAAGCAATTTCCCAACATTGAGTAGGCTTAACTGTTGAAAATATATACTTTATATTTTTATTTAATTTAAAAGTTGGTTTTTTTGAACCTACAAAAATTATTTCAAATTTAGTTTTATTTTTCTCTAAAGTTTTATAAATCTTTATCCAATTTGAAGTCCTTATACCTGAACATAATAAAGATATTAAAGGTTGCATACTATTTTATTTTTAATAGCTGAGCATCTTTAAGCTCATATAAACTGTCACATATTTTTAGAACTTCTCGAGAATGAGACACAATAATTATAATCTTATCTTTTAAGTTTTTAATTGAATTTAAGATTGAGTCTTGATTTTTAGTATCTAATGAAACTGTTGCTTCGTCTAGTACAAGAATTTGCTTATTATGATATAAAGCTCTTGCAATTGCTATTCTTTGTTTTTGTCCGCCAGACAAATTTGAACCATCTTCTTCAAGAACATGATCTTCCTTTTTTTTAAATTGCTCAATAAATTTTGTTAAATTAGCCAATTCTATGACAGCTTTAAAGTGCTTCTCATTAAAAAAATCGTTATTTCCCAAAACTATATTATTTCTTATAGAATCTTTAGCTATAAAATTATCTTGCGGGATATAAGAACTTAAGTTTAAGTTTGAGTATTGTTCAAAGGATATTTTTTTATCATTTACTTTCAATATTCCATCATTTGGATACAATATACCAATAATAATGTTAATTAGTGTTGATTTTCCTGTACCAGATTCACCAAACACTCCTATTATATTATTAGTTTGTAAATCAATATTAATATTGGACAAAAGTTTTTTGTTTTCATCATAACTAAAAAAGATATTCTCCAAAGATATTTTATTTATTTTTTTTACAATGAATTTATTAGTATTTTTTGTAAATGAATAATCGTTTAAATATTTTTTTTCATTAACTAGTTCTGAGATTGCAAAAGAAGATGCCTTTAAATTAATGATTAAATCAATGATTGAAACTGCTGAGGGTATCAATCGTATTCCGACTGCACCATAAGCAAATAGTATATTTGATAGGTTTTTCTCAGTGTTATAAGAAATAATATACATTGTAAATGTTACAAAAAAAATCACAAATAGTGTTTCTATTAAGTATTTTGGTAAAATTTGTACACTTGCTAATTGAGTTTGAGTTTTAGAAATTAAATTTGTTAACTTTCTTATTTTAAACTTATAATAATCATCATATCCTGCTGATTTTAATATTTTCCAGGATCTTAGACTTTCCTTAATCTCTCTAATTAGTTTTTCATCGTTAACAGCTGCTATTTTGCCCTTTGAATAAAGATAATTTCTAAAAATAAAATGATAGAAAAGTATAAATGAAATAAGCAAAGCTATTATGACTAAAAAGGCTTTATGATTTATATTAATTAAGTATATCGAGGCCAGAATTATAAAAATAAATTCGGACATTGTTTTTAATAAAGGTATTAGGCAATTTGATGTAAATACACTTGTGTAATTAGCGCATACATTAAAAATGTAAGAATAATTTTTTTTTAATAAACTATTTAGATTTAATGATAAATAAATATTTGTAAAATTCTGAACTAGTTCTGCTCTAATATTATTTGCAAAGAAAACAATCTGTCTTCTTAAAAAATATGCTGCAAAAACTCTAAAAATAAAAATAGTAATTATTATTAATGATAGTGAAATAGTGATATTATCGAATAAATTAAGACTTAAAATCAATTCATAAAAAAAATTTTCAGTATTTGACTGACCTAATACAATATTTATATATGGAATTATCATTGCGATACCTGATAAATCTATTATTGCTACGAATATAAAATAAAAAAAAAGTAAAAATAATTGTATTTTTTTTTTTTCAATTAATAAAAAAATATTCTGAATGTACTCTATTTTATTTCTCATTTAAAATTTTTTGAAAATCACTTTTTACCATTTCATTCACTAACTTATCAAAATTATACTTAGGCTTCCATTTAATGATTTTTTTTGCTTTACTACTATCACCTCGCAAATATTCAAGTTCTAAAGGTCTGTAATATTTTTTATCAATAGCTATAATTTTTTTTCCTACTAAATTAAAAGTATATGTATTGCCATTAAGTATAATTTTACTTTTTGAATCTACAATTCCAACTTCTTTTAATCCTTTATTAAGCCATTTAATTTTGGTTTCATATACTTCTAATGATTTTGTTATAAAGTCTTTAATTGTATGTACTTTACCTGTTGAGATAACGTAAGTACTAGGTTTTTTTTGCTGTAAAATTTTCCATTGCATTTCAACGTAGTCTTTAGCATGCCCCCAATCTCTTTTAGCATATATATTACCTAGCATAATTGGATTATGATTCTTTAAAAAAAATTCAGCTAAACCTATAGTAATTTTTCTTGATACAAAAGTTTCACCTCTTGCATTACTCTCATGATTAAATAAAATGCCAGAACTTGCATGAATACCATAAGCTCTATTGTAAATTTCAGTTAAATGTTGTGCTAAAACTTTTGAAGCAGCATAAGGAGATACTGGATTGAATTTTGTTTCCTCATTTTGGAATTTTGATCCTGAATTACCATACATTTCAGAGCTTGAAGCCTGATAAAATTTAATTTTTTTTTTAAAATTTAATATTCTTATTGCTTCCAAAATTCTTAAACAACCTAAAGCATTTACATCCAAAGTATATAAAGGTTGCTCAAATGAAACCTGTACATGAGATTGAGCCCCTAAATTATAAATTTCATCTGGTTGATATTTTTTTATGATGCTTATTATGTTTAAAGAATCTGTAAGATCTCCATATACTAACTTAAATTTTTTTTTATATTTTTTTAAATTATATAAATTGTCAACTCTGCTGGTATGTAAAATAGATGTTCTTCTTTTTATTCCAATTACTTTGTAATTTTTTTTTAGAAGAAATTCAGCTAGAAAGCTTCCATCTTGACCTGTAATACCTGTTACTAAAGCTAATTTCATAGTTTAATATTTTCTTTTATATTGGATTGAAACCATTCATATGTGTTTTTTAATCCATCTTCAAATTTTATAGTTGGTGACCATCCTAATTGAGACAATCTCGAACTATCAAGTAATTTTCTTGGCACTCCATCTGGCTTTTTTATATCAAAAACAATATCACCATTAAATCCTGAAATAATTTTAAGTTTTTGAACCAATTTTTTAATACTAATATCTTTTCCATAACCTGCATTTAAATGAAAAATATTTTGCTTATAAAACTTATTCAATTTGTTTTTTGGTAAATTTAGTAAAAAAATAATTGCATCTGCTAAATCATTCACATGTAAAAAATCTCTTTTAATTTTTCCACTACCCCAGATAATTATTTTTTTTTCATTATTTTTTTTTGCTTCATAAAATTTTCTAATTAATGCTGGGATTACATGGCTATTTTTTAAGTTAAAATTATCATTTGGTCCATATAAATTATTTGGCATTAAACATCTGTAATCTGTATTCTTTTCAATATTATAAAATTTACATAATTTTAATCCTGATATTTTTGCCAAAGCATAGGCTTCATTAGTTGGCTCTAATAAACTAGTCAAAAGATACTCTTCTTTCATAGGTTGTTTACAAATTCTAGGATAAATACAAGCTGAGCCTAAAAATATAAGTCTTTTAACTTTGTATTTATAAGCATTATTAATAATGTTGTTTTGAATGCTAATATTTATATTAAAAAAATCGGTTGGATAAGTGCTGTTTGCTAAAATTCCACCAACTTTTGCAGCTGCCATTATTACATACTTTGGTTTATTTTTTTTAAAAAATTGCTCAACATCTTCAGAATTAGTTAAATCTAATATATTTTTGTTAGCAGTCAAAATTGATTTATAATTTTGTTTTTTTAGAGCTCTAAGAGTAGCTGAGCCAACCATACCCCTGTGACCAGCTAAAAAAATTACATCGTTTTTGTTTATCATTTTATTTAATTATAAATTATCTATAGTTACTGAAGAATAATACTCGCCAGGAATCATCTGCATTTTTTTCCTACCTGTCCCCCTATAATCGATTTTAAATTGACTAATGTCATCAGCTGGGAGAACTCTAAAATCTATACTTATTCTCGTAATATCGGTTTTATTTTCACTTGTTCCGTGCAAACACTTACTATCAAAACACATAAATTCCCCATATTCAGCATCAAAAGTTTGGAGTAATGATTTTAAATTATTATAAAAATTTGTTTTATTGTCATAATAATTTTTATAAAAATCAAAAAAATTAGAATTGCTTTTTTCATAATATTTTTTACTTGTATCTAAAGCTGTGTAAGAAATTGAATTACTTGAGTAACATTTTGTAATTGGCATCCATATATTTATCATTTCTAAAGGATGACCTAGAAATAAATCAGTATGATAAAATGCTTTAGAAAAGGAGTGCCAATTTGGATTGGGAAAAAAAATTCTAAAAGTTGGATTTTGCTGAAAATAAAAATCTTTACCTATAATTGGTCTAATTGTTTTTTTTAGAAAGTTTAAGTAAATATTCCTAAATCTTTCAACATGATCATAAAAAAGAAATTGTAATTTTGTGGTTAAACCATCCTCAATAATTTCTAAGAATTTTGGATCAATGTTATTATGAATTTCTTCAAGTGGACAATCTAAATTTTTATCAATTATATCTGAAATTATTTTCCTAGTTATTTCTGGAAAATCATAATTTGAAGCATCAAATTTTTGTTTTATAAAACCATACTGCCCTAAATTTTTTTCAAAAAAAGATTTTTTATAAAAAATATCATTAAAAATTGATAGCTCATCATCACCATAATTCTTTATTTGATTTTTAATTACTTCTGGGATCATTATTTTATTATCCTAAAGGCAAATATATTATATACTTCATGATATTGACTACCAAAAAATGTTCTTTTTTTCTCTAATATTTTTATTTTTCCTTTTTTTTCTAAATTATTTAGAAATAGAATATAGTTATTTAAATAATTTCTTTTTGTATGATATTTATCTGATAAATAATCTATCAGATTACTCTTATCATAAAGATAATTATCACATTCAACATTAACAATTATATCTGGCTGTTTATCAAAAATAAATTCAAAAAAATTATTGAAATTATCTCCAAGTTGCTCAAGAGCTCCGTGAGTGAAAAAAGCTGAACTTTTTGGTATTTGCATAGAAAAGTTAGGTTCAAAAAAATCAAAAACTTCACCGTTTATATTTTCAAAAAATTTATGTTTTAGGATATTTAAAATGTCTATTGATGATTTAACCCAATCTAAGCCATATATTTTTTTTTTAGGAAATAATTTTGCTAGTTCATAAATATTTCCACAAGATCCACATCCAAACTCATATATATTATCAAATTCACTGAAATATTTTGAGTAAATATAAAAATTTATTAAGTTAGATATTTTCCATTCAAGATTTTCTGTTTCTTGTTTAATAAAATTTCTTTCGTACCTTAAAGGCTTATTACTATTAATATATTTTGGAATTAAAAATTTAGGATCAAATGATTTTTTACTAATTTCTGTTAAATTTTCACTCCAGCCTTCATGCCATTCTGTTTTTCTATGTGTTCCAGATACTGATAAATTATCAGTATAAATTCTATTAATAAAGTTTTTTATTAGTTTTAAAGACTCAAACTGATTATAAATTGAAAAATTTAAATCAATTGTATCATAATAGTTTAAAAAATGATTTGAGAAGTCATACTTAGACACGTTAAGCATTTTTTCAAAGTTATCTAAATTTATTCTCATTATTTTTTTTACAAATTTCTAGAAAATTATTAAAAACATTATCATTATATTTAATTTGATTTGTTAGTAAATTATTAATATGCCATTTAAAACTTTCATGTATAATTTTTTTATAGTTCATTTTGTTATTTATATTAATATCAAAATGATTAATTTTTGACGTGTCGAAAATTCTATTTTTAATCTTATCATAAATAATTGAATCATAAATATTTTTGCCTAAAGAATTAAATTTATAATGTTCAGTATTTATGAGGTCAAAATTACAATCAAAAACAAATTTCAGTTCATCAAAATAATCTGACCATGAAAAATAATCTTCATTTACAATATTAAAATCATTCCCAGGTGATACTGATTTATTTAAAATATTAAATAATATTTTTGCAAAATCTAAAGAGCTTATAAAACTCCAGAAATTTGTGTGATCTGTAAATGTATAAATTGAATTTGTTTGTTTAGCAATTTTATATAATCCAAAACCAAGTCCTTGTACATGTGTAGGAAAAGTAAAGCTATTTACGGTATGTGAAGGTCTTAATATTATTATAGGAAATTGATTTTTTTCAAATTCTTCTTTAAAAATATTCTCACAAATAATTTTATTTCTTGCATAATTCCATTTTTTTGTCAGTTTTGATTTTTCATTTATTATTTCTTTGTCATCAAAAATTGCAGTGGAGCTTATAAAAAAATATTTTTCTGTTATATTTCTATAAATTTCAATTTCTTTTAAAGCTTGCTCTTTCGTAAAAATATTAAAATTAATTACAAAATCATAATAATCAGAAAATTTTTTTAAAATTTCATCTTTTGAGTAAATATTATAATCTGCTTTAATTAACTTAATTTTTTTTTTTTTAATTCTATGACTGTTAAAATCACGATTTAGCACAGTAAGATCATAATTTTTTTTAATTAAATAATTAACAACGGCTGCACTTATTGTGCCTGTACCTCCTATTATTAGACCTTTCATTTCTGTATCAATTTTCTTGCTTTTGTAATTAACCTGTAAATATGATTATATATATCGAGTATCTGAAAGTTTTCTGAGTATGTTTTACGGGTTAATTTATAGTAAAAAATAAGTGAAAGAAATTTAATTTTAGTTTTAATATTTATAGAGCGAATTATGTTGTTATTTTTGTCTATAAAACTAAATTTATTAAATAATAAATTTAAAACAAATCTTCTTCTATATTTTTCAAAATTTTTATATGGCCATTTTTTAGCTCTTATTGTTTTATCAGTTATGCTATCTTTATGATCTCTTCCAAAGTTTGCTATGGTTGGAATAAAATCAATTAAGTAGCCATGGGTTATCAATTTATAATAACTATATTGAAAAGCTTCATATTCTGGTAGTTTTTCTGAAATATATGGTCCGAAAATGTTTTTATATACATTTTTGTATATGCAGATATTCAATTCTGGTAATGGATAATTAGTAGCTAAATAAAATGGTAAAATTTTTTCTTTAGTTGGTGCAGCTTTTAAAACAAAATCATCTTGATCAATCTTTTTTAAATTACCAGCATAATCCATATTTGCTGACATTCCAAAAACTCCACTCAATTCTTTATTACTATCCAAAACATTTACACATTTTGCAAACCAATTTCTATCGATAAAACCGTCAGTTATTGTAGTCATTATTATTAAATCACCTTTTGCTATACTCAAGCCATGCGAGTACGCCATGTAAGTATGTTTATCATTTTTTTTTATTATTTTTATCCTAGAATCATTAAAAGCTAAAATTTTTTCTATACTGTCATCTATGCAACCTCCATCGACAATAATATATTCAAAATTAGTATAACTTTGATTAATAATACTTAAGATATTGTCTTCAACATATTTTGACCCATATTTAATTGCAGATATTATAGATAACTTTGGTTTCACTTAAAATATAATACTATTTGTGCCTATCAAAGTATATAATTGATGAACCAGTATTTTCGAATTTAAAAGGAACATTTAGTAAAGGAAATGATTTTATAAAATTTTTTTGAATTTTTTTATCAACAACAAACATTATAAATCCTCCACCTCCAGCGCCCAAAATTTTTCCTCCATAACTTCCAAGCTTCATAGCTTTTTTGTAAAGATTATCTATCACTGGGTTAGTAATTTTATTACTTAAACTTTTTTTTAAATCCCATTGAATATTTAATAAATTTCCAAACTCTTTTACACTAAAATTCTTTTTATAAAGAATTTTTAAAGCTTGATCTGAAATCTGCTGCATCTCTAATAGTGAAGATGAATTCATTTTTAACTTTGATTTTACATCTTTTTGAATATTAGGACCAATTCTAGTAAATCCAGTAAAAAATAAGAGAACACTTTCTTCAAGTTTAGAATAATTTTTTTTACTTATTATAATTGGTTCTACGTATATTTCTCCATTTTTTTTAAAATTAATTTTATTAAATCCACCAAAAGCTGCTGCGACTTGATCTTGAGAACCAACGTTTTCTTTAATTAAATTTTGTTCAATATTTAATGCACTTAAAGCAAGTTCTTTTTTACTTATTTGTTTATTTTTAAGAGCAATCAATGCTTTAATTAAACCAACTGTAAATGCTGAGCTTGAACCAAGACCAGTATTACCAGGTAAATCAGGATGATAAACAATATCTAAATTATTTTCGATATTTAAAAATTTAATAGTTTCTCTTATTGATGGATGTTCTATTTTATTAATAGAATTTACAGTTTCATTTTTTTTATATCTTAGATGATACTTATTTTTAAAAATTTTTGGTAAATCTCTTATGGATATAAAGATATATTTATCTATTGTAGTGCTTAATACAGAACCGCCATATTTATTATACCAATGAGGAAAATCAGTGCCACCCCCAAAAAAAGAAATTCTTAAGGGTGTTCTACTAATTATCATTTGATTTATACCAATTTATTGTTCTAGTTAAGCCGTCTTCAATATCAATAATAGGCTTATAAGCTAATTGATCTTTTGCTTTTTTAATAGAAATCATTCTTTTTGGAATCATAGTTGGCTTAGTAATATCAAATTCAATTTTTGCATTATGATTAGTAATTTTTTTTAAAATTTCTATTATTCTTCTTATTGTTATTTGTTTTGACGAAGCAAGATTTAGTACTTCAAACTTATTAACTCTTGAAGTTACCTTAATTAAACCATCTATAAAATCATCAATATATAAAAAATCTTTAATATCTTTACCATCTCCCCATACATTAATAGGATCATGTTTTTCAACAAATTTTCTTATTAATGCTGCAATAACCTTTGATTTATCCCAGTCAAATTTATCAAATGGTCCATATAGATTGCCTGGTCTAATAACAATTGTTACCATTTTATTTTTAATTTTTGTTGAATACATTTCGCACATAATCTCAGTAAACCTTTTCATCCATCCAACAATAAAATATTTTTCAAAATATTCATAATTGGTATCACTTTCTTTTACTTTAAAATTAGTTACAGGGTAAACAGTATTACTGCTAATAAAAATAAATTTTTTTATTTTATTTATATAAGCCGACTCTAACATTAAAGTATTCATTATTAAGTTAGGTGTTAAGTGATTTAATGGTTTGTCCTGAATAATTTTAGCTCCAGATGTATTAGCGGCACACATAAAAACTATATCAATATCTTTAAGCACTTTTTTACAATTAGATTGTTTTGTTAAATCTGCTTTTATGAAAGTTACACCTTTCATTTTTTTTGGTGGTTTAGCTGTATGATAGTGATAAAAAATCTTACAATTAAATTTTTTTAATTTATTAACTAAATTTGTACCAATAAAACCAGATGCCCCTGCAATGAAAATTTTTTTTTTATTAAAAAAAATAATATCTTTTTTAGAAATGACCATCTGTATCTCTTTTTGAAAGTATTGGATTAGTTATTGGCCATTTTATATTAAGTCTTTCATCATTCCACTTAAATGTAAATTGATTTGACGGCTGATACATAGTATTTTGTTTATAATGAAAGATTGCCTCATCACTTAGAACTAAATGGCCATTACCATAGTTTTTTGGAATAAAAACTTGAATTCTATTTTTTCTACTTAAAGTAATTGAAAACCACTTCAAATAAGTTGAGGATTCTGTATCGCAGTCAACTACAACTAAAAGAAATTCACCATAAAGACATGAAACTAATTTAGCAGTATTAGGGTCTCCATGAATGCCTCTTAAAACATTTTTTTTTGAAATCGAGATATCATCTTGAATAAAATTTGTATCAATTCCATTTTCTTTATAAATTTTTTCATTGTAAGTTTCAATATATTCACCTCTATGATCCTCAAAACAATCTAATTCAATAATTTTAACACGTTTCAAGATTTCATTATTTGTTATTTTCATGTTATCCTTTAAAATAATTTTTTCTTTTTAAATATTCGTTCTCATTTTCACAATACCAATTCCAAGTAGCTTGTAGTCCTTCTTTTAAAGTTGTTTCAGGATTATAATTTATTATTTCTTTGGCATTTTTTATATCCATAATGCGTCTATTAAAACCACCAGATTTAGAAATATCAAATTCATATTCAAAATTTAAAAATGAGCTTAAAGTTTCAATGAGTTCTTTAATGCTTACGCCTACTCCACTACCCAGATTTAGAAAATCAAAATTTTTAGTACCATATAACATAGTTTGAAGAACTCCTTTTGCTACATCTTTTGAGTAAGCAAAATCTCTTATAGCTGATCCATCACCCCACACTTTTATGATGTCACTATTATTTTTAATTTTATACAGTAGAGAAGGAATAACCATTGCATTTTCCGGATCAAAATTATCACCAGGCCCATAAACATTACAAGGTCTAACTACATAATATTTTTTTAAATCATGTTCAATTTTATATGATTGTATTTGAAGTTCTGCCATTCTTTTTGCCCAACCTGGATACATATCCATTGGTAGTTTTTCAAAATTTGATTCTTCTTCTCTAAATATTTCATCACTGTGATATGCTCCTATAGAACTTGTGTAAACAAGTTCAGGTACTTTATTTAATCTTGCTGCTTCTAATAAATTAGTATTCATAAGAAGTAAGGGCACAAAAAATGTTGCTGGTTTTGACTTTGTAACATCTATTGACCCTTTGATACCAGCGAGATGAAAAACCATATCCATATCTTTGGTGCAGTTTTTGCAACTATTAAAATCTAACAGATCTATTTTTACATAGCTCGCATTAGGATTTAAATTAAATTCATCAAGGGAGGCAACAACAACATTAGCATTAAGTTCGACCAACATATCTGTTAGCTGTCTTCCTATTAGTCCAGTACCTCCTGTTATAAGAATATTTTTATTTTTAAACTTTTTTTCCAACATCATATTTTTGAAAAATTAATAATTTTATTTATATTTTTACTATTTAGCATATGTTTATTAATCTGAAAAGATCTCGAGCCATAATCGAAATACTGATTATTTTTAATTCCAATAGATAGAAATTGTATATTTTTAAATTTAATTAATTTCAATGCTAAAATTGAAGCCAATGAACAATTTTCATAAGCCTCTTCAATAATAATTATTTTTTTAAAATTTTTTATAAAATTAATTAATTTTGAATTATCATCAGATAAGCAAAAGAGATCAATAATTGTAGCATCAATAGTCTGAAGTTTTTTATTTTCAATAATATTTTTTAATGTAATACCGTATCCAATTATACATATTTTCTTTTTTGATTTTTTAAGTATATGAAAATCCTGTTTAGGATTTATCTTTGAGTATAAACCATTGAAATCGTGAATACCTTTGTCAAGTCTTATATAGGATATGCCCCTTTCCTTAAATACTCTTCTGGAAATAATGTCTGCAATTTTAGCATTAGAAGGAGTATAAATTTTTATACCAGAATATGAACTCATTAAAGAAATATCTTCTAGAACATGGTGAGTTGGGCCATCTGTAGAATAACAAAAGCCAGTTCCTGACCCAATTATTTTAACATTAAGTTTCTGAGATACTAAATCAATTTTTATTTGTTCTATGGCTTTAACAGTTATAAAAGCAGATATTGCGTAGGTATAAACTATGTTCCCACACATTGACAAACCTGCTGCCATAGAAATCATATTTTGTTCACTTATGTTGACATTAATACATCTATTAGGATCAATATCTATAAGTGTTCTAATTGATAATGCACCTTGATCAGCATATAAGAAATACACATTTTTATTTTTTTTGTATTTTTTGACTAACTGATTAAAAAAGCCATCTCTTAAATCATCTTTTTCAAGCATAATTGTTTATCTTTTTTTCAATTTCTTTTTTGGCATCCATAAATTGTTGATAATCAGGAACTTTATGATGCCATTCCTTTTTATTTTCCATAAAAGATATACCTTTGGCTTTAAATGTATTTAAAACAATAAAAGCATTGTTGTTAGATTTTTGTATTTTAGCTAAACAGTCATTCATTTGTTTGAAATTATGACCATTTAAATCAAAAAAATTAAAATTCGAATTGTCAAAAAACATTTTTAATTTATTTTTTCTTATATATTCATTAGTATTCTTCAAAGTCATGTATTGATTAAAATCAAGAATAATAATTAAATTTTTTATTACATTTGAAGATATAATATTTAAAATTGCTTCCCAATTAGATCCTTCACTTAACTCTCCATCACCTATAATAACGTAAAGCTTTTTATTAATATTATTGATTGATCTATGATATGCAATACCAGAAGCAATACCTATCCCATGCCCCAAAGAACCTCCTACAACCTTTATTCCAGGGATATTTGAGTCTGGATGTTCCCCAAGCATACCTCCATCTTTACAAAAGCTATCAAAATCTTTGTCTTTGATGAATTTAAAATGATTCAGAAGTACATATTGAGCAATTCCTGCATGCCCTTTGCTTAGAATACAATAGTCATCATTTACTAAATCAATTTTTTTATTTTTTTTTAATCTGACATAATTATTTAAGTAAAGCAGACTTATAAAATCAATTATTGAAAATACACCTCCAATATGCCCTTTTTGGGCCTTAAAAATTGATTTAAGAATTTTTAATCTGAATTCATATGAAAATTTTTCTATTTTTTTTAAATCCATTTTAGAAAGAGTTAGTCTCTCCACCATCAACAGTTATGCATGATCCGTTTATATGTTTAGCTTCTTCAGAAGCTAAGAAAAAAGTTAAGTTAGCCACATCCTCTGGCACACCTAATTTTCCCATTGGCAGATTATTAACAAAATTGTTGTATTCATTTGGATTTTCTTTTTTCATTTTTTCCCAACCTGCATTTTCTGTCATTATAGCGCCTGGAGCAATAGTGTTAAATGTAATATTATCTTTAACAAGATAACTAGTTTTAGATAAACTTTTCATAATTGCAATTTGAGCGGCTTTTGACATCGTAAACCAAGGTCTGCCGCCGCCCTCTTTACCAAGAATCGATGATATTGTTATTACTCTTCCCCATTTTTTTTCTCTCATAAAAGGTAGTGCCTTCATAATTAAAGTGTACGCAGCTTTAGTATTTTTATTAAAAACTTCATCCCATGTAGCAAAGGGGGTATTTTCATATACCTCATTTCCCCACCTTCCTCCTCCACCTACATTATTAACTAATACATCAACAGTTCCAAAGAGTTTTAATACGTCATCAAAAAATTTTTCTACTTCTCCTTGATTTATCGCGTTCACACAAAATGAATAAGATTTTTTTGATATCATATCGAATTCTTTTTTGGATTCTTCTAAATTTTTTAAATTTTGAGAAAAGTAGGCAACTTCATTTCCATTTTCTAGAAATTTTTTTACAATAGATTTTCCTATACCTCTTGATCCTCCGGTAACAATTATTTTTTTTTTATTCATTTTTTTAAATAGCTATAGTTTTATTAAATAAATTATATATAGGTATCAACAGATAATAATATATTAAATATGGATGTTCTTGGTAAATTAGATAAATGGGTAAAGGCCCATGGAAATGGAAATTATCATCCAGATAATGTTCAAGATTTACCTAAATATGTTACAGAAGAATCTTATGGAATTCAGCAAAATAAAAAAGAAATATCAAAACTAACTAAAGTACTTCAAAATCATTTCAAAAACAAAAAAAAGTTAAAAGTTCTTGAGGTTGGCCTTGGTCACTACGGTAGTACACATTTCTTATGGACGCTACTTTTTGAAAAGGTTTGTACTATTGAGAAAAATATTGACCGCGTAAGTGAGTTTGCACTTAATTATCATAATTTCTATAATAGGAAAAAATCTATAAAAAATAGAAAAAGCTATTTTATGTATGGATATTCTTTTAATCCAAAAATTGTTGCACAAGTATATGATCTTTACAATGATGGTATAGACTTTCTTTTTATTGATGGTGATCATAAATATGAAAGTGTTTTGGCAGATTGGATAATGTATAGTAATCTTGTTAAAAAAAATGGAATTGTTGCTTTTCATGATTCTAATTTAAAAGACTCTATGTACGGTCAAAATGGTGTCTATAAACTTCTTAAAGATTTAAAAAAAATAGACCCTAAAACTTCGAAGAAGTTAAATAAAATTTCATTCACTGATATTTTAGGAATAGCTTACTATATTAAGTAAAAAGTTTGTTCAAATAATACTTAAAGCTTTTATATGAAGTCGACATTTTTAATAGAATCCTAAAATATTTTCTAATAAAGAAAAAATTTTCACTCACAATAATTTTTGAATAAACATTATTTGTATACTTCCATCGACCAGCAGGTCCTTGAGATATTGTTAATAAGTTTGACTTCTCAAAAGGAGTAAAATCTATAGCAGATTTTTTTAGTAATTCATATCTCCAAGGATCAATATTAGGATTTTCTTTCATCCAAATTTTATTAAAAGTTGCTCTGTCTTCTTTCCAATAATCTAAAGCAAGCGTGCTTCCTCTGCTTTTTAATTTCTTTTTTTCATCAATTATTACATTAGAAAAAAATATTTTTCCTCCTGCATTATATAGCCTTATACAAAAATCTGAATGCCAAAATCCCATGATAAATTTTTTTTCAAAACCATTTAATTGTAAAAACATATTTTTTTTTATTAAAAAAGCTGCCGGAGAGTAAGGAGTATCAAAGCCAGGTAGTATTTTTTGTTCTTCATCACTTATTGACTTGCCATCAATTTGATATTTACAACCAATGCCAATTTTATCATCGTTAATTTTTTTCCATTCATTTACAAGATTTTTTAATGGCTTATGTGTTTTAAAAACAACATCATCGGCTATTGCTATTACAAACTCACCTTTACATTTTTCAAATGCTATTTGCCAACATTGAGTCGGCTTAACATTAGATTTTAAAAAAAAAAAATTTTTTGGCAGATCAAAATTAGGTTTTTTTGGACCTACAAAAAAAAACTCAAAAAAATCTTTTTCTTCATCTACACTATTGTATATGTCCATCCAATTATCAGGTCTAATTGCAGATGACACAACTGATACTACAGGTTTTGAAGAATTTATATTATTTCCCATACTATAAGATTGAAACCTTCCATCATAAATGATCCAAAATACGGTCTGGTAATTTTTAATATTTTAATCTTTTTATCTAATTCTAAATTTTGTAAATGTGGAAGCATGCCAGCTGTGTACCCTCTTTTTGAATAATAAAGTGAAGCAACATAATCAATTAAATTTTCTTGATCATAAAGTTCAATAACAGGCTCTATATGCACACATCTTTTCGGTTTTTTTTCAAACAAATAATCAAAAAAATTATGAAACTCAGAATTTATTTGTTCAATAGATCCACAAGTATATATTAATGAGTTAGGTTTAATTTCAAAGTTTTTATTTGGTTGCTTCATATCAAAAACATCACCAGATATATTCAAGCCAAATTTTTTACCAATAAGATTAAGGATCTTAGACGGAGGATCTACAAAATCAGTTCCAATTATATTTGTTTGTGGATAAATTTTATTTAGAGCAAGGATGTTATGACCCGTGCCACACCCAAATTCATAATAATTATCAAAACCATTAAAGTAATTTTTGAAAATCCACTCTCTGTAAATTTCATAAAATTTCATTTCAAATAAATCTATATTGGATTTTATATATTTTTGATTTAGCCTGAAAGGTTTTACATCATTGTTTACTACATACTTGGGCACTAAGTCTTTAAAATCAGAAGACTCTGCAAAATTTTTATAATTTTCATTCCATCCATTGAACCAAACATCTTTCCTCTCTGCTACTCCAATTTTTTGCTTATCAGTAAAAATTGTATCTAATGCTTTAATTAATAACTGTTCTTCATCTTTTTCACATAACTCATAAATAAGATTATAATCTTCAATTTTATCCCGTAAGGCAGAATCAAATGTATCTGTACTAACTTTCAATATTTCAGCAAAATAATTTAAATCTAGTTTTTCCACAAAAAATTATTTTTTATTATAGTAATCACCATGCTCAATTAACAAGGTCGATTTACAATCTTTTCTTTCTAAAGCTTTCTTAAATGCTGGAAATATCTGTTTTTTTGAATTTAAAAGAACTACATCTATTTCAGTAAGCATTAATTTAAATGCTTTAGTATAATCTTGAGTATGTTGAGGCCCCCCATCAAGGGGTTTTTTTGATCCAATGGATGTCCTGATAATTACTCTTGGTTTCATTTTGTTTTCAGACATATATTTAATTTTATCTAAGTGATTAACAAGTTGATTAATAGCAAGAATTAAAAAATCAAATCTAGGGTAACAAGTTACAGGAATATATCCATCTAAGGCAAGGCCCATAGACATACCCATTTGAACATCTTCAAATACTGGAAGTTCAATTTTTCTTGAATTTGAAATAGTGCTGAGTGTATTAAAAATAGCGTTACCGCTATATCTAACCGACTGACCAATAAAAATTGTTCTTTTATCTTTTGCAAGGTATTCCATTGATCGGATTAATTCTTGTTTATAAGTCATATAATTAAAATAATATCCAATTACCCGTACCGTGGTGAGGATATTTTCGTTTGTATTTATAATATATTATATTTTTACTTATTTTTGATTTTTTGGACCATACTTCGTTTGTAGGAGAATTAGTACTCATATTATTGTCCTCGACAACAAATTTGATAGGTAATTTGAAATTTTGAGCATACTTATAACATTCATGAAATACGCCAGTCTCATAAGTCATATCTCCAATGAATACCCAGACTTTAGATTTTTTGGATTTTTTTTTCAAAGACATAGATACACCTAAGGCTATAGGTAAAATTCCTCCTACAATAGAGGAGGAGTAAAAGTTATGTTTTTTACTATTAACACTCATGCTTCTACCTTTACAAATTTGATCTAGTAAATTTTTTTCTGTAATGCCTTTTAACAAGGCGTGATAATGATTTCTCCATGAGCTAAAGACCCAATCATTAGTTTTAATGTTCTTGAAAATTTTAATTAGCTGCTCTTCATTATTACCTGATAAGTGAACAGGTGCTCTTATTTGCCCTTTTTCATAGATTTCTTTAATTTTTATTTCAAAATCAATTAATTTTTTTTTAGTATCTTTAAGTGAATACATATAAGGATAAAATCTTTTAAATGAATAAAGGGAAAATATCAATAATTTCTTCAGCTTTAAGAATTGAATTGTGGCCAAAATTTATTGAAAGTTTTAAACTCAACAATTGCATATATGAAATTATTTTTGTTGGTCCTAAAAAACCAAATTTCCATCTTCCAAATTTTTGTAGACATATAAAATCTAATGTTAAACCACCACAATGTTGGGAAATAGGATTTAGGTCTGCTAATTATGATCTTATTCTAATAATGGCTGACGATACTTTTTTTATCAATGATAATGCTTTAGACAATTTATTATCTTTATGGGAAAAAAATAACATTGATAACAAATTAATTATTAGTAATAAATATTCAATCGAAAATAATCTATTTGATGAAAATGCATTTAAATTAAAATATAAAAATACAAATCCTGTAACTTATGCTAAATTAGAAAATGGTAGCGACATAAAAATTCCGTTTCAACCACTTTTTCACAAAGATTTAATAGATCAAGTTGGAGGAATAGATAATAGATTTGTAATTACTTGTTGGGAAATTGATATTTTTTTAAATGCGATTAGTAGAAATTATAAAATTATTGAAAGTAATGAGATAATTGATGAAAAAAGATATGGTACAAATACAAGTACAAATCTAGGAGATTACTCATCTAAAGACTTTAGTCTATTATTCTATTTATGGTTTAATAAAAAAGGCATACTACTAAAAAAGAGAAGGGAAAAAGTAAAATTTTACAATAAAGATCAACTACATTCTAAAACTCAAGGAAACAAAGGTAAATGGATATTTACAAATGAGTTTTATTCAAGATTTATTATTAGCAATGCTTACTCATCATTAAAAAAAATATACAATAATATTAAAACATTAATTAAAATCTATCTATTAAGAAAATCTTGATTATTTTGAATTTTTTCTCTCCAATAATTAAGCAAATCTGTCATTGTTTGTTCAAAAGAATATTTCGGTGACCAGCCTGTTTTGTTTTTAAATTTGTTATAATTAGGTATTTGTAAGTCTGCATCAATGGGCCGAATTCTATCTTTATCTTCTTCAATTTTTATTATTTCTTTTTTTGATGATAATGATATCAAATAATCTAGCATTTCTCCAACTTCACAAGAATATGTTCCACCAATATTATAATATTCTCCTGGTATAGGATCTATTGTTAAGAGCATATAATAAGCCTCTACAGCATCCCTCACATCAGCAAAAGTTCGAAGCGATTTGAGATTACCTACCTTTATTATTGGATTAATTACTTCTGACTCTATCATTGCAATTTGTTTTGCAAAGGTAGACTCAGCAAAATAATCACCTCTTCTTGGTCCGGTATGAGTAAACATTCTAGTTACCTGAACATTCATACTGTAGGCTTCTGCAAAATGCCTACCAATAAGATCTGTACCAATTTTGGAAATAGCGTAAGGTGATGCAGGATGAAAAGAGCAATTTTCATCTATTGGAAGGTTTTCTTTACTAACTCTACCAAAAACTTCTGAACTTGAACAAACATGTATTTTTGTATTTTTTTTACCATAAATTCTTTGTGCATCTAACAAATCATAAGTTCCATTTATATTTACATCAAATGTTGTGTTTGGCATTTGAAAACTTGCTTTTGGGAAAGATTGTGCTGCTAAATGAAAAATGTAATCGGGTTGAATTTTTTTTATTACATCGTTTAGAGAACCTCTATCTAGCAAGTCTCCATATTCTATAAATACTCTATCCTTATTATTAATTTTATTAATTATATGAGATATATTTTCAAATGAACTCCTCCATCTACATAAGCCGTAAATATTCCAATTAGTTTTTTCTAATAAATAATCTACCATATGTGAACCAACCATGCCTGTAATTCCAGTGATCAAACAATTTTTTAAGCTCATAGATTATACAGTTTAAGAATTATTCATTATTTCTAAAAACAGAAAGTAAGACGGACAAAAAGATAGATAAGGATAAGGATAAAATAATTAGAATTAAATAATCAAATATCACTAAATGATCATAAGAACTAATTAAAGACAAGTTCTCTAACTTTACAAAATCTGTAGTTTCTAATTTTTCAAACTCTTTTCTAAAAAGAATTGATAAATTATCTTCAACAGTACCCATTTTATTAACAAAACTTCTATAATTGAAATCTGATAATGCCGCTTTGTTACTACTACTATATATTGTAAAATAATAATCATGAAATTGACTATTTATAATTTTTATAAAATTATCAACTTCATATTCATAGTTTTCTTTATCAAATATATATGTGGATTTAAAAGTAATAGTATTGTTACGAAGATTAAAAGTTACATCACTGAAATCATAAGTAAGTTGACTATAAATGAAGTCATTATTTGGATCTGTGTTATGTGTATTAATATTTCTCTGCACTTCATCAGCAATAAAAGGAAGGAATTTACTAATATTATTTTCTGTTATTGATAATATAACTTTTGATTTAAAATAGTTGTCATGGTGTTTGTATGTGGATACAAAATAACTGACTATTATAAGTAAAAAAAATAGAAGTGTTATTAAAATGTAATTTTTTTTTATATGAGATATTAAATCCATAGTTAATTATAATTATATTATAGATAAATACAATCCTGGCAACGACCTACTCTTCCATGCCTTAAGACAAAGTACCATCGGCGCTAACAGCTTTCACTTTCGAGTTCGGT
>MDTB01039115.1_pt1 | contig 41948 bp, 34 predicted proteins | sample 811161 | NCBI WGS metagenome assembly MDTB01 (sample SAMN05326650, study PRJNA326480) | marine metagenome | isolation source: seawater | place: Mediterranean Sea | collected 2009 | reverse complement strand
TGTCCCTCTAAGATGAATTCTTTATTTTTCTTTTCTAAAATGATATCGTGTAATGAAAATAGCGTCTCTTTCTTTATCTGCGCTTTCTACACCTGAACTCACAAACACTAGTTCCCACCCTTGAGCAGACATTTCATTGAGTTTTGATTTGACCATTGCATCGTTAGTTGCGATATTATTAAACCTAATCCCCGCAACATTATAAAAATTTAACAGTTTAGTTTCCTCAAATGCTAAAGTCCTAATTTCGGAGCGCTTTTTATCTGATTTCTCTTTTTTACCGTCTTCTTTTCTTATTGTAGTTGCCTCCCTGTAGTTTACTTTTTCTGTCCCAGATATCATTCTTGAACGACCTAGTCCGTTTTGAATAAGAGACTCAACAACAGTAACTGTTTCAAATTCGTATATTTTCCCGGGTTGAGATTGATTAGTAAAAGCGGTAATTATAGCTAGAGCTCCAATTATTACAAAAACTGAAGTCGCTCTGTTTTTAATATTTTTCATTTATATTTAATTTTTTAATTATGTTAGTTTTTCTTTTTTTAATTATAATTTATTGTTTTACATAAATATAGTAATTAATAAACAGTTTCTTCGATTCTTTATATTTGACTAGAATCATAAAAATAATCTGTAATCTCATAAAACTCTGTAAATGCTTGTAAAAAACGGTTTAATAGATGTCGAAATTAAATAGTTGAAGATGTTACGTAAAATTTGGGACAACTCTAAAGATTGGAGGGATAATATTTTTAATAAACTTATATGTATAACCCCGTTATCTATCGTAAGTGTTGTGTGGGAAAATTGTGGAGAAGAAGGGATTCGAACCCTCGACCTCTTGACTGCCAGTCAAACGCTCTAGCCAACTGAGCTACATCCCCATTCTTAATGATATCAACACTTCACAAGGAATTTAATGATTTTTGAAAACCAACTTTTGTCATCATTTGCATACAAATTTACATAATCAACCATTTTCATCAACTTTCTTATCTAAATATTTTTCTCCAAGTTTTAAGTTCACATTTGTAAAACTTGATTAATATTTCCTTTAAAAAATCTGCATAGTTTTTCATTAAACAAATATAAACATAAGGTGTCCAATGTACAAGCTGGACACTTTGCTTAGGAGACTTTTTTTAAATTTGTATTCAGTAGGTTGTAAACGATTTTTAACTACTTTTTTTAATCAGATATTTTAGTAATAAAAACTTAAATTAGCCAAATGAAAATACTCGGAATATCTTGCTTTTACCATGACTCGTCGGCTTCTATAATAGTTGATAACGAAATTCTCGCTTCAGCTCAAGAAGAAAGATTCACTAGGGAAAAACATACACCAGTGTTCCCAAAGAATTCAGTGAAATATTGTTTAGAAGAAGCAGGGTTAAAGATTGATGAGCTGGACGCAGTTGTTTTTTACGACAAACCAATTGTTAAATTTGAGAGATTGCTATCAACCTTCTACGAGGTGGCCCCTAAAGGGCTTATTCCGTTTATAAAGTCAATACCAATATGGCTAAAGGAAAAACTATTTCTTAGAAAGTTAATTTATGACCATCTAAAGGAAATAGAACCTTTACTTAAGAAAAATAAATTAAATCTTCTTTTCACAGAGCATCATATATCTCATGCCGCAAGTTCATTTTACCCATCCAATTATAAAGAAAGTGCAATTCTAACAATTGATGGAGTTGGGGAATGGTGCACGGCTTCTATATGTAAAGGAGTTGACAAAAAAATTGAAATCATAAAAGAGCTTCATTTTCCGCATTCTGTAGGATTATTGTATAGCGCGTTTACCTATTTTTTGGGATTTAGAGTAAATTCTGGCGAATATAAACTTATGGGATTGGCTCCATATGGTATTGTTGATTCAGAAGAAACTAACATATTTATCCAGAAAATAAAATCTGAGATAGTTGATATTAAAAAAGATGGATCAATTTTTTTAAATCAAAAATATTTCAATTATACCTCCGGCTTAAGTATGATCAAAGGAAAAAAATTTAAAGAATTATTTGGATTACCCATTCGAAAACAAGAGGAAGAAATAACACAACAGCATTGTAATATGGCTCTTGCTATTCAGAATGTAACTGAAGATATTGTAATTAAAATGGTAAAAGAAACCAAGAAACTAACCGGCTCTAAAAACTTATGTTTATCAGGGGGAGTTGCACTCAATTGTGTTGCAAATGGTAAAATTGATGATTTAAAATTATTTGACAATATATATATACAGCCTGCATCTGGAGACGCAGGTGGTTCTTTGGGTGGGGCATTGGCGGTTAATCACATGTATTTTGATTGTGAGAGGAATTATTCTAACGGATATGATTTGATGAAGGGATCATATTTAGGCCCCTATTACTCAGATAAAGAAATTCTTTTAACAAATAAGAAATTCAAAGCGGTTTTCAAATATTATAATTCTTTTGAAGAGTTGTCAAATAAAGTTGCCAAACTGATTTCAGATGGAAATGTAATCGGATGGTTCCAAGGTAGGTCTGAATTTGGTCCAAGAGCATTGGGCAATAGATCAATTTTAGCAGACCCTAGAAATCCGAAGATGCAAAAAAAATTAAATCTTAAAATTAAATTTAGGGAAGGATTCAGACCATTTGCCCCATCTGTTCTTGAAGAAGATTATAGTAAATATTTTGAAGGAAATATTTTAAGTCCATACATGTTAATGGTTAAAAAGGTTAGATCAACAGTAAAACTAGGGCTTCCAAAAAATTATTGGACAATGTCTTATTGGAATAAGCTTTATGCTAAAAGATCGAAGTTACAATCTATTACACATGTTGACTTCAGTTCAAGAATTCAGACAATTAGTAAAAAAACCAATTATAGATATTGGAACTTAATCAATGACTTTAAAAAATTAACGGGTGTAGGGGTGTTGGTAAATACTAGTTTTAACGTAAGAGGAGAGCCAATTGTTAATTCACCTGATGATGCTTTTAAGTGTTTCATGAACACTGAAATTGACTATCTTGTGATTGGAAATTATCTTTATTCAAAAAAAAATCAAACGATTAAATATGAAAGGCAAAGTTTCAAGCTCGATTAAAATTATATCAATTAATATTTTTTTGCTCTTTTGTTTACTAATTATTGTGGACAGAATAATTCCTAAAATAACCAATCAAATATCAGGAATTGAAAGATATGTTAATATTAGAGAACATAATCCGTTCTCCTCATACCAAGTCAAAGCGGACACTACAAATGTTTTAATAGATATTGACAAAAATGGTTTTATTATCGGGGATGAAGAACCTAAATCTGACCAGATAGATTATGTTTTTGTTGGAGGTAGTACAACTGAATGTTTTTACGTTAGCGAAAATAAAAGATTCCCATTTTTATCTATAAAATTATTAAATGAGAAAGTTGGAGGGAATTCTTACGGATTTAACGCTGGATTAGGCGGCAGTAACTTGATGCATTCTTATATTGTGCTAATAACCAAGTTACTGGAGTTGAAGCCCAAAAACATAATATTAATGAACGCTATTAATGATTTTTCATATTTATTATCTAATGAAGACTACTTCAAAGGGCCTAGGGCTATTTTAAATTCAAATAAGATTTCTTTATTCTCTTTTTTAAAGAAAATTAAAGACAACTTATTTCCTAATATTTACAGATCAATAAGATCAGTTTTGATGATTAATCGTCTAGGACAAATCCCTGGCGGTCCAGACACAGGTTTTGGAGACAAAAATTTTTCTTACGAAAAGAACCTTAGTGATTATTCCAAAATTCTTGATTTATTTATCCAAACTTGTAAGACATATAACATTAATTTAATACTCATGACTCAATTTAACTATTTGCAAAATGTGACTCCAGAGGAATATTTTGAATACAATAAGTATAACCAAAAAATAAGAGAAAAATCAAAATTAAATAATTTAAAACTTATTGATCTTGACTCATTGATTCCTAAAAATTTAAATATTATGAGCGATGGACTTCATCTAAATAATAATGGTAGTATCTTAGTTTCTAAGATAATTGCAGATCATCTTTACAAAAAGTAGTATACTATGAAAGAACTTTTTCAATTTCTATGGTCCAAAAAGAAATTTTGGTTATTCCCTGTTGTTATAATTTTATTACTAATTGGTTTTTTAATTGTATTTGCAGGAAGTACCGCTCTATCTCCCTTCATATATACATTATTTTGATGAGAATCAAATCTAATCCACCTTTAACCATTTTAACAATTGTTTTTGGATTGTTATTGTTAAATTTATTTTTTGAGGAGCAAGTAATATTTTATTTATGTTTATTCCTTTCTGGAATTGGTGTATTCTCTCTTTTACTCTCTAAGCTAATTGAAAAAATATGGTTTAATATATCAATTATATTAAGCCAAATAATTCCCAATATTTTGCTTACTATAATATTTTTTTTGATTTTGACTCCTCTTGCTTTATTTAGCAGGTTGTTTAAATCAAAAACCGAATTTATTTCAAAAAATGACAAACCATCAACTTTCAAAAATCAAAATAAAATATTTGATAAAAAAAGTTTTGAAAGAGGATGGTAATAAAATCGACTTAAAATTATAATAAGAAAAATTGATGGAGATGTCGATTGGAGGAATATGAAAAATATCCAAAAGCTGTTGACAAAAAATATAACAAAATCATGTTTATTATTTAAAGTAAACTATATTTATAAAAAAATCCTTACTAAAAATATGCCTAAGTTATTCAGCTTTTTTCATTGATAGTTTTAAAATATGGAAGAAAAAATTGTGAAAGTTGGATATGGAAATTTAAATAAAATAGAAATTGGAGGGACCAGACCTCTGGCTTTTATAGGTGGACCTTGTGCAATTGAGAGCAGAGATCATGCATTAGTTATGGCTGAATCCATTTCTGAGATATGTTACAAATTAGATATCCCTTGGATTTATAAATCTTGTTATGACAAAGATTGTCGTTCTTCTCCAAAAAGCTTCCATGGGGTAGGACTTGATAAGGGTTTAAAAATTCTATCTGAAGTTAGAGAGACTTTCAAGGTTCCTGTCGTTTCAGATTTCTCTGATCCTTCTTGGGCTGATGCAACTGGTGAGGTTTGTGATATGGTCCAGGTCCCTGCTTACTTGTGTCGTCAAACATCAATACTCCGAGCCGCAGCTAATACTGGCCGCCCAATTCTTATGAAAAAAGGACAGTTTATGAGTCCATGGAATATGAAAAATTCATGCCGGAAGTTGGAAGCATTTGGGAATAATGATATAATATTGGCTGATCGAGGCACTTTTATGGGGTACAACATGTTAGTAAATGACATGACATGTTTTCCCATTATGAGATATACTGGTTATCCTGTGTGCTATGATGCAACTCACTCGGTCCAATTACCCACATCAATGGGAAATATCTCAGGAGGACAACGTGAATTCATACCGTATTTAGTTAGATCAGCCGTGGCGAACGGTATTAATCTTCTTTTCATGGAGACACATAATAATCCGTCAAAAGCTTTGTCTGATGCAAATACCGTACTTGATATAAAGTATTTGAAAAATATACTTTTTCAAGCAAAAAAAATTCATGAATTAAGATTAGAGTTACTCAGCAAATTGGGACCAGATAATGTTCATCCTGTAAACGAATAGATATGAAAGTGAAAGAAGTGATGATGAAAATGGGTGAGTTTCCGTTAGTTGAGAAAAAAACAATTTTAAAAGAAGCATTAATGGAAATGGGAAAAGCGAATTTAGGATTGGTTTGTATAGTTGATGAAGAAAAAAAGCTATTGGGTCTAATGACAGACGGTGATTTGAGAAGAAAATTATTACAATATCAAAAACCTATATCGTCTTTTTTTATAGATGATACTTTAAACCACGCTAAATTGAATCCAATTACTTGTAACCCTGCAGACGAGCTTAAAAAAGCCGTTAAGTTAATGGGTGATAAACAAATATGGGACTTGGCAGTTATAGATGACGAAAAGCGTTTAGTTGGATTGTTACATTTACATCCTGCTATAAAAAAACTAATTGAAAAGTAATCTATAAATTGAAGAAATAAAATTGAATTTACTAATATGATAGATTCGAAGCTCTTATTTGCACAAAAAGTATTTATTTTTATGCAACTAAAACTTTAATAAATGAAAGGTCAAATCGAAAGGCAGGAGAAACTAAAAGAGTCACTTCGAAAAAGGGAAAAGCTTTTTGCTTCATGGATTTCTTATTCACATCCTTCAATCACGGAAACTTTTGCTAAAGCTGGGTTTGATTTTATTGCTATTGATATGGAACACTCCACTATTAATCAATCCGAAGCTCAACGAATTATTGCTGCATGTCAATCGGAGGGTGTACCTTGCTTGCCAAGACCGGTATCCCACTCTAATGATACTATTAAACCACTGTTAGAGTCTGGTGCAGATGGAATTTTAATCCAAATGGTTAATTCTGCTAACGAAGTAAATAAATTAATAAGTAATATAAAATATCCACCTGTGGGAAGAAGGAGCTATGGTGTGAGTCGTGCTCAGGGATACGGCTTTGATTTTAAAAATTACATAACTAACTGGAATGAAAGATCCATATTTATGGTTCAAATTGAATCATTAGAGGGAGTTAATAATATTGAAGAAATATTATCCTTTGACCAAATTGATGGGGTTATGGTCGGACCTTATGATATTTCCGGCTCTTTGGGGGTCCCCGGTGAATTAAGTCATCCGAAAGTTATTGAAGCTTCAAAAAAAATAATAGAAGCGTGTGAAAAATTTGGTAAAAGTTGTGGTACACAGCTTAATAATCCAAATCAACAAAATATCAACGAATTATTTGATATGGGATATACTTATGCGATTTTAGGGTCTGATTTATTTGTGTTATGGAAATGGGCTGATAAAATGCAAAAAATCATTACTGATTTTCGTGAAAATTAAAATATGTTTTTAGAAAGACTCTTTAATTTGAAAAGTAAGGTTGTCGCTGTTATTGGTGGGGGTGGATATTTATGTAGTGAAATGGCACGCTCATTTGCTCACGCAGGATGTTCTGTTGCTATAATTGATATTAGATTAGAAAAAGCAAAAAAAATCGAAATAAAAATTAATCAAGAAGGGTTTAAAAATACTTTATCACTTAGTTTAGATGTTGGGGATAAAAACCAACATAAGAAAGTTTTAGATTCAATTTTAAGTCGATTTGGGAAACTTGATATTGTAATTAATGGAGCCGGAATTAATGGTTCAACTTCCTTTTTAAATATAACAGAAACTGAATGGAATGAAATAATGGACTCTCAAATCAAAGGTACTTTTTTGGGATGTCAAGTGTATGGAGAATATTTGGTTTCTCAGCGAAGTGGAAATATAATTAATATTTCTTCAGCGTCAGCTGGTCCTCCACTTTCAAAAGCTTTTACATATTCTGCTGCAAAAGCCGCTATTACAAACTTAACACAAAATCTGGCAAGAGAATGGGCTCTCAAAGGTGTTAGAGTAAATTCAATAAGACCCGGGTTCTTTCCTACCGAATGGAATCTTAAGAATTTTATAGATGAAGAACGTAAAACTGCAATTTTGAATCATACTGCTATGCAAAGATTTGGGAGTCCAAGCGAATTAACTGGTGCAATCCTTTGGTTAGCTTCGGATGCAGCTAGTTTTGTAACAGGATCAGAAATAACAGTTGATGGGGGCTTTTCTTGCATGACAATATGAAATTATGAATAATAAAAAAATTGCAATTGTAACTGGGGGTAACCGAGGAATAGGTCTTGGAATAACTAAAACCTTTATCGAAGCGGGCTATTCAGTAATTGTTGGGGCGAGAAAAAGTTTAAACATTGAAAATTCTGAAAAAAATCAAATTTTCTTTGTTTATACTGATGTCCGAAAAGAAAAATATCACCACAATTTAGTTGAATACGCGATTAAAAAATTTGGAAGATTAGATGTATATGTAAATAATGCAGGGTTTTCCTTTTGGAAACCAATTTTAGATATTGATGAAACATTCTTAAGTGATATTTTAGATACTAATTTGAAGGGCGCTTTTTGGGGTTGCAAAGCAGCTTCTAAAGTTATGAAATCTAAAGCAGCGATAATTAATATTTCAAGTCTGGCAGGTAAAAGAGGTTCTTCTAACAACTCAGCATATGTTGCCTCTAAATTTGGAATGAATGGATTGACACAATCACTAGCTAAAGAACTTGGCCCAAGAAACATTAGAGTAAATGCTGTTTGTCCTGTGCTAATTGCTACTGATGGATTAAATAATGCACTGAAAATGGATCACGCCCCTGGTGGAAAAAATCCAGAGGAGTTTATTAAAAACTTTACCAAATCAAATTCAGCTCTTATGAGAATGCCTACTGCTAGAGAAGTAGGAAAGATGTGTGTTTTTCTAGCATCAGAAAGTGCTAGTGCTATTACGGGCCAATGTATTAATGTTGATTGCGGGGTTTTACCTCAATAACTAAATGAAAAAAATAGTAGTAATTCCTGCAAGATTGAACTCTAAACGTTTTCCAAATAAAATCTTGTTAGATTTGAAGGGCTTACCAATGATTGAACATGTTAGAAGGCGAGCGTTATTGGCTGAAAATGTTGAAGAAGTTTATATTGCAACATGTGACACCGAGATAAGAAACGTTTTAGAAAGTTACGGCGCAAAGGTAATTATGACTAGTAAAAATCATAAAAATGGAACTACTAGAGTGGCTGAAGCGGTATCTGGCATAAATTGTTCAAATGTAATCTTAATCCAAGGTGATGAACCTTTATTATTACCTAGGTATTTGGATAAAATGACAAATGTGATTAGTCTTGACAACAATTCATTTGCTTGGAATGCAACTGGCCCCATAGAAACAGAAGATGAATTTAAAAGAAGTTCTGTTGTAAAAGCATCAATCTATGAAGATAAAATACTCTATTGCTTTAGAAAGAAAAACTTAGTAAATAATTTTGAGGCTAAGAGACACAATTTTCGGAAAATTTTGGGTCTAATAGCATACAAAAAAGATTTTTTAATTAGTCTTACAGAAATGAATCCAACAGTTGTTGAAAAGACGGAATCTATAGAACAAATGAGAATAATTGAAAATGGATACTCAATTTGTTCGGTCCCTTTTGAATCAAGTCAACCAAGTATAAATGAACCTTCGGAAGTTCAATTAGTTTGGGATTATGTTGCAAATAACAAAGAGCAAAAAATCATATTGGAAAAAGTTTTTAATTTCAATTACAAATAGATGAAATATATCACGGAAGCACAATACGATCAATTGTGTAAGTCATGTGACAATGTTATAAATAATAAACCCAATTCATTTGAAAGAAATGCTAATTCGTTTTTACATGTAATTAGAGAGCATCCAATATTTTTAAAAACATATGAACCAATCTATTATAGAAATGCTTTTAAGTTTTATTTCTTCATTTTTATTCAAGTTTTTAAAAGTTTTATAATAGGATTTTATAAGTTTTTTGAGGCCATTTACAGAATTTATTTTTTAAGAGATATCGTAAAGAAAAATAAAATTGATTATCAGAATATTTTCATAAGTCACTTTTTAAACGAGAAATTCCTAGAACATAAAAATGATTTTTATTTTTATGACTTACCAAATAAAATTTTTGATTCTCAAAAATCTAGTTTAAAATTATATATAAATTTTACGAGTTTAAGTTCAAACAAAGCCAAAAAAAAGTGGATTTACAATAAGGTACCATCGATACTATTACCGAAATATCTTCCAGTTTTTTTAGAATTAAAGCTTAGGTTTCTAATGTTTAAAGAAGCCTTATCAATTTTAAAAATTAAATCTTTCTCAACCTTAGACATGAGGGTAAAAGTTTATGCCTCTGTAGCATCATTGTTCTCTAGTACACATAATAATTATAGATTCGCTTTTATGGTCCAAAGTTTTGTCAAAAAAAATGATACATCAAGGATTTTCACAACATATGAAGGACATCCTTGGGAAAGATTAATATTTGGTATGGCTAGAAAAAATAATTCTCAAATTAACTGCATAGGATATCAACATGCAATTATTTTTAGAAAACAACATTCAATTAGAAGGAAATTATCAAATACCTTTGAACCTAACTACATTATGTGTTCTGGAGAACATAGTTTTAAGAAATTAAAGGAAATCAATTATCTACCTACTAAACGTCTGTTTATATTTGGAAGTAATAGAGGAAATTATAAAAAGATTGTCAAATTAGCCGTTGAGTCGAAGAAGAGGGATACGTTTTTGATGCTCCCAGAGGGTGATCTCGTTGAATGTATTCCGATGGCTAAGTTTACTATTGATTTAGCTTTAAAATATCCTAAATTTAAATTTATAATCAGATTTCATCCCGTAACAAAAATCAAAAAAGTAATTAAACAGTGTCCTAAAATATTTCAAGGAATACCAAATATTGAAATATCAAATTTATCATTCGATAAAGATTTATTAAGATCACATTGTGCTGTATATCGAGGATCAACAACTATTATAAAAGCTATAGAATTCGGGTTGATCCCTCTTTATTATAAAATATCAGACGAGATTTCTATTGATCCTCTTTTTGAAATTAAATACCCGAAAATAAGTGTATCTATCCCAGAGGATATTCAGATTTTGAATAAAATTTCTGATAAACAACATATTTTTAATCAGCTTAAATTTATTGAGTACGTTAAATGTTTTTTTAGTCCAATTGATTACGATACAATCTTAAAGTTAAATGATATTCAATTAGATTCAAATAAATCATGAAACACAGGTATATATGTTAAACAAGACCCTTTTTTATAAAGGGTAAAATGTGTTTTTTATTGATTCAAGGTATGAACAATTTTAAAGGACAGATATAATTAATGGGATTGAATACGAATCTCCCTCTGATAACAGATATTCATTATTATCAAATCTTAGTTTGTATTTACCCGAAATTACATATCCACTTTGTTCATTTGGATGTTTATGGAAGAACTAAATCAGTTTCCTTGTATAACATTTTAGCAACTATAGTATCCTTTCCAACAGCGAGTTCTAAAAAATCTACACCTAAATATTGTTTATCGACTCCTTTTTTTTTAACTACATTTCTCATCTAATTAATTTTAAACCGTACTTAATAGATATAAACTTAAAAAAAAGATTTTTTTGGCATAAAAGTGAATACAATTATAAATAATCTTATGATATTTTGAATTGTATATATCTGTTCAATAAATTAGAGGAAAATAATTTTTTGTATAAAGTATATACCGCAACAGACTTTGTTTATGAAATAAATAAAAATATTTCAAATACAAAATATACCCTCCAGTTATTTTTGTCTGAATATGACTTTTTGGCCATTTCAGGTACCATTCTAAATTTAACCAATACAGAGATAGATATTACAGTTATAATTTCTGCTTTGTCACAAAAAAAATCTTTGAGAGTTGTAAATCTATTTAATAGAATTATTCAGTCAGGTGTTACAGTACACTGGAATACTGATAATAATCTTTATGAAAATGATGTTCATTTTGCTATTATTGATAAAAGATTCGCCATACAAAAAAAGTCAGACTACTATAAAGGCGAAGGGGCGGAATCTAAAATTATTTTCTTAAGTAACTTATTTGACAGCTTCCGTTTGGATTCAAATGAAATAAAACTTTTAACTGGGGATATTTCAATCAAATTTGAAACAGACAAAACATTTGTACAAAGAAATAGCTATGTAAACGTTTCATGGGATGTTAAAAATGCTCATCGTGTTTCAATTAATAGCACTAATGAAGGTTTAGAACCAAAAGGTAAAAAGGCTATTTTAATAAATGAAGACACAATTCTAAAAATAGAAGCAGAAAATAGGGAACATAAAGTATCCAAACAAATTATTATCAAAATTCTAAAAAGTTCTTCTATAGAATTCACCGTTGAGGCATTTGATTCTATAATTAACGAATATGTTGTGCTTAAAAGCAACAATAAGAAAAATTACAAATATTTTGCTTTTCATAACCAAAAAATTAGAATTTCTTGGGCGAATCAAAATATTGGTAAACTTAGTGAGAAGCTAATCGGAGATTTACCATTGGAAGGTGAACATGAATTCTTGTTAATGCAAGAAACTAAATTCTTTTTTAAGTTTGACTCAATTTATGGTTCAAAAAAATACAATTTTAAAATTTCTCCAGTTGAAGAAGAAAAAAAAGAAGACATGAATGATAAGAAAAACAAATCATTTTTGAACAAAATTTTAAGTGCCTTTAAAAAACATAATTAATTTTTTATTTAGCTATATTTAATTTAATTTATTGATTAGTTTAATCTATTCTTTAAAAAATGGAAAAAAAAGGGCTTAACTTTTTAGGCAGATTCTTTTTGAAATGTTCTGGTGCAAGTTTTGAGATAATCAACAAGTGTCCTGAATTTGAAAGAATCAAATATGCTAGTATAGGTGCAACAATTTTTTTTACCGCTCTCTTGGCATTTATTTCGTCCTTTTATGGATTGTCACAAATATTTGAGTCGTATTTACTTATTTTTCCTCTTGCAGTTTTTTGGAGTATTATAATTTTTAATCTAGACAGATATATTGTTCAGAGTCTTAGATCTGGGGACTCAAAATACGAGAGTTTTATAATCTCATTGCCTCGCCTAATCCTAGCGATTTTAGTGGCAATAATTATTTCTAAACCACTTGAGGTTAAGCTTTTTGAAGATGAAATTACTGCATATTTGATTCAACAAAAAATCGAAAAAACAGCAGAATTAGAATTGAGATACAAAGAAGAAATGAAGGTTTTAAACGTTCAAAAATCATCCTATCAAAAAATATTTGAAGACAAACTTCGATTAAGAGAGAAATATTACAAGGATTACATGTGTGAATGCAATGGGACATGTGGTACTGGGGTAAAAGGTAGAGGAATCGAATGTGAGGAAAGAAAAATTAAATATGAATCTTATTCTTCAGAATTAAAAAACGAAAGAGAAAAAACAAATCTAGAAATGCAAAGACTATCGTTAAGAGAACAAGAAATTTTAAGAAGGTCCAATTCTGAAAGGGAAACTCTTCAAGCTTCCTTTAATCAGGGGTTTTTCGACAAAATTAGAGCTTTACAAGAAGTAGGTAATTTTGCCTCTTATTTTATAATGATGATTTTCATCATGGTTGAAACAGCACCTTTACTAACTAAATTATCTTCAAAAAAAGGGCCTTATGATAACTTGATTATGCAAGCTGAATTTGAATTTGAAACGGATTTTTTAAAGATTAAAGATTTTAATATCAATCAAAGACAAAAAAATCAAAAACTAAATAAAATTTCAACAGCATTAGAAATGAAATCTGAAGAAACCGAAATAAAACAAATTATAAGAGAAAAGGCTTTAGCTAGATACGAAGAGATTAGAAATGAGAATAACACTGATAAAAAAGAGTTAAAGGATGTTTAAAATGCAATATTTACTTTATTTATCTTGTTTTGTTTTAATTTTTTCATGTAGTTCCTTTCAAAGCCTGTCAGATAAAATTTCAGTTGATGTGAATTTGCCCACAAATGACGAAATTTCTAGCAGTTTTCTATCAAATGAACCGGTGATTTCTTCATTTGAAGTAAATAATGAAAAGCAATTAAATCCACAACAACAAAGCAAATTGGACAGCATATATTCAATTTTGATTAGTGAAAAAGAAGTACTAATCGACTTTGAAGACAGAGAACTATATGACAATTTGATATATAAAAACCTAAATGACACAACTTTTTTAACAAATATTTACATGAAAACACCTACTGATGGATCACCAGTAAGTTATCAATACAATGTATTAAAAGGTGATGAAATTTATTTTTCTTTTGAAAATATAGGCAAAAGTAGGATAGAGGAAGTTTCAATATTAGAGGGAGATACTTATAGATTTGTAAAACAGAGGTTCCCAAAAAAAAGTAAACAAACAGGTAAAATAAGAATTATCAACGATAATCCTTTGACTTTAAATGTTATTAATAATGGATTTTTCAAGAATAAGGGATTATTTGGATCAAATCTTAAAATTAGTCTTAAAAAGGTGTCACCATTGAATATTAACTACGAAGAGGTTTACGACAGCATACCCTCCGAACAGATTGTTATAAAAGTTTTAAATGATACGATTTATAATTCTATATATAATGAATCACTTGTTTTGAAACCTATTCTCGACATAACCGGGAAAAGCGAATTAATAATTCCACTTGACATCGATCCAGAAGGTAAAGAGTTAGTTGGATGGGGTTATTGGGTCTCTCTAAACCCCTTTAACACCATAGATTGGTTTAGTAATAAGGATAATGACTTGATTAACTTTGCAAAGCAAGAATTTTTCAATTCTGATGAAAAAATATCTCTTCAAAATTCAGTTAATAATAATATAAAATTAAAAGTCAATAATATTAGTTTAGATGTGAGAACTCCCAACTATTCTGGTAATTTTGCCCTATATGAAACGGATAAAAAAATTAACAAACCTCACAGAAGAGCCGAGGTAGTAATACGAAACTTTTCAAATATATATTCTTACAATATCAAACTTGGACTTGTTTCAGTTTTTTTCAAAGAAAGGGAAGTTTATCAAAAAAGTGAAGTTTATGAAAAAAAGAAATTCATTAAACTATCAATAAATGAATAAGTTTATTAAAGCCCTTTATTATATTTTAATTTTTGTTTGTTTCTCTTCTTTAGAGTCATGTACGCAACTTAAAAAGATAGATTCTTCAATCAGAAAAACATTTGGACAAGTAAATAGATTTAAAAGACAACAGAAGTTATATTCTAAAAGACTTGGTTTAGACAATAAGCAGGGCGGTGCAAATCAGAATGATTCTGTTTTTAAAATGAAAAGAAATCCTATTCAACAAAAAAATATGATTAATGAGTATGGATATATTTTTGAGGGTTTAAATGGATATGATCCGGGAGTTGTTGTAAATTTCACCAACAAGGATAGTGTTTCAAATGTCTTTGAAGTACAAGATGATTCTTTTAAAACAATAAAAAGGAATAGAGAGGTCTTTGGCTGGCATCCTTATTGGATGGGTTTGAGCTGGAAACAATATCCTTTTGAATTACTTTCGACCATTTCGTATTTTTCTTATAATGTTAATTCAAGAACTGGATTAAGTCAAAATCCAAAACAAATTGAAGACTGGAATAATACAAAATTAATTGATTCGGCAAAAGCAAATAACACAAGAGTTCTTTTAACCGTATCATTGCACGGTTCAAAAAATCAAGAACTGTTCTTAGATAATAAGCTTTTATGGAATAACCTTTATGGTGACGTTTCGAAACTAATTTTAAATAGAAACGCAGATGGCGTTGATATAAACTTTGAAGATGTTCCCTCTAGATATAAGAATGAGTTTATAAATTTTGTTGAGGGATTTAATAAATTTTTGTCAACCCAATTTGAAATTAATGAAAAGGAAAGCCCATTTATTTCAGTTACACTTCCCGCTTTTAAAGACAGAGAAAATTATGATATCAAAAAACTTGATTCTTTTGTGAATTTGTTTGTTATAATGGGTTACGACTACAACAGTATCTCTACTCCCGATGCGGTTGCACCACTTCAATCGGAAGGAAATCTTAGCCTACTTAGTACAATTAAATACTATAATGGGAAAAACATGGATTTTGGTAAAACAATATTGGCACTCCCTTATTATGGTGTTCTTTGGGATATTAAACCTCTTAAGGATGACACATTTAATGCTAGTTTAGAAAGAAGAATCACCTACAGCGAAATCAATAAATTGTTTTTACGTAACGATGAGTTAAATGCAGATGTGGAATTGGATCCAATTTCTATGAGTAAAGTTTATCGTGCCGCGTTTGAAGATAATTCAATAAAAGAAATTCATTTTGACGATGCTTTTACTTTGTCAAAAAAATATGACTTCGCAATGAGTAATAAGCTCAAAGGGGTCGGCATTTGGGCTTTGGGTTATGATAATGGGCAAAATGATTTGTGGGATTTGATAGAGGTGTATTTTTCAACTGATAAAGTTTCTTTTAATGACCCAATAACTGAAGTTAATGGATTTCCAATACGTTTCGCAAAAAATCTTGTACAACAAAAGGATGTGTTTTTAGCCATAATTATCTTTTTTACCCTTGCCTTGGTAGTTTCTTTTGTTCTTGTCCTTTCTGATTGGCGTGTAAGAGATTCAATAATGCGAAGTAAAATAAACCAATTAATTGTTATATTTCTTGGATTTGTATTATTAACCCCTTTGGTGGTATTTGTATCAGAGTTATTGGAAAAATTTGGGTTCTTCGTAGAATCTACTTATCAAATTTATATCGGATTTTTTATAGGTCTTTTAGTTTTTTTGATTGCATCAAAAGCAAAATTTGGACAAATTATTCAGAAACCATAAATTGAAAATATGAAATCAATCATTCTAAGAGAGTTATTTTGGATTATATTAAGCTTTGTAATATCATTAATCTTAGGTTTTGTTTTTCTCGAACTGCTTGAATTAACCTCAACAGACAGATCTTTGAAGAGAATAGAAAAAGTTTTTTCAGTACAACTATATATAATAGGTTGCATTGTTTCATTCGTGTCAATATACATAGTAAGGATAATCTTTGCAGCAATAAGAATGTTTGTTCGTAAATAAATGGGAAATGATTCATAATATAATTACATCAATTGCAGCAAAGACTAATCAGTATATAAAGAATAAATTATCAATTGATGAGGATATCGTTGTTGTAAGAAGCTTAGTTGATATAAAAGGGAACTTAAGTCAAGGAATTGAAAACAAAATAGTTGTTTTTTTATTAAGTATTGAGGAAGAAAAGTTATCAAAAAATGCTACCTCTGGAGGAATTGTTAATAATCCAGCCATTAATCTCAATCTCAACATTATGTTTGCTTCTTATTTCACAGATGTAAATTACATTGAGTCATTAAGACATGTTTCATTAGTAATTGATTTTTTTCAACGTAATCCCATTTTTAGTTTAGCTAACACTCCCGGATTACCGATGAATATTCCAAGATTGCATGTTGAAATATATAACTTAAACATGCCTGACACGATGAGACTTTGGGGTGCAATTGGTACTAAGTACATACCTTCATGTGCATACAGGGTCAAACAGATTATCTTTGATAGTGATACAATTATTGAAGATATTCCTCCTATATTAGGACAGTAGTTAAAATAATTAATCTAAGCAGTATGTTTTTTGATAAATAACAAATTTTGAACCAATGATTAATCAAATTAAATACACTTCTAATTATAAAAAAATTCTAACTGTAGAAATAATGCATGATTATTTTGAAGACGGGTTATGTCCTTCGTTTGGAATCAATCCTTCATCAAATACTAGAAATATATTAAAAGACTATGGGATTATTTTTAGAAAAATAATTAATGGATTTGTTCTAATTTCAAATAGAGATGAGAGATTTACTGGTATTTCATTCAATGGTCCGATCCAATTAACTTTTAAACTTATAAACAATGATCCTCTTTTTTTTAATTATACTGATTTAAATTTAGAAGGTGGAACAAATTTTCTTTTTCAAAATAATAATAAGACAAATCTTCTTCATAAGAAAAAATATGTTGATAAAACAAATATGGTAAATAACAATGGTTTCTTGTCTGGGGAAATAAAAATACAATTGAACTCCAACAATGAATTCTTTGGGGAGAGCTCTTCAAAAAAAAATCAAGTTGAAGAAAAATTCAATATTAATTTTAAATCAAGAGATATAATAATTAGATATAACTTATACAGCAGTAAAGAAGATTTTAATTACTCAAATTTATTTGTAACTGATGACGATAACACCATAAAGATTTCAAGTATTAACAAAAGAAATTTATCAAGTGGAAGACAGGTATTTACTATTCTTCAAAAAAAACAAACAAAATCATCCCAGATTTATAAAAAAAGTTTTTTTTTAAAAAAACAAGACAAGTTTTTAAACACATTTTCAATCCAACTTCCCAATCCCGAACCAAAAAATGTATCATTTGACAAAGAAATTAAAAAATTTATCGCAGAGGTGTTTGTTTCGTTGGATTAATTTTTTACATTTAAGACATAATCAATAAATCAATTAATAAATAAAAAATACTTATGGCTTCGAATTTAGCAACCCCCGGAGTATACATTGAGGAGAAAAGTTCATTTGGGACTTCAGTTGTCCCAGTAGCTACTGCGATACCAGCTTTTGTTGGTTACACTGAGAAAGCTCTTCGTGGAACTAAGTCCTTGACTAATGTTCCAACCAAAATTTCAAATTTTGGGGAATTTGTTGAGTTATTTGGTGATGCTCCAAATACTCTCTTTAGTATATCCCAACCCAATAAATCAAAACCAAAGCCTGCAGCCAAGGAGGGAGACTCCCCTGCGGCAAAAGCAGATGATGCCAAAACTGGTTCTAGTGAATATTCTTTAGAAATAGATATGGACACACGATACTTAATGTATGATGCAATCAGACTCTATTATGTTAATGGAGGATCAGACTGTTATATAGTATCAGTTGGAAGTTACACTGATAAAATATCTGCAAAGGCTCTTAATGATGTTGCTGTCGGAGGTGGATTAGCCGCTTTAGAAAAATTCACTGAACCCACAATTCTAGTAATTCCTGAAGCCATACTACTTACAGAAGCTGATTGCTATTCTGTTCAAGCCGCTATGCTCCAGCACTGCGGATTCAAAATGAAAAATCGCTTCGCAGTTTTGGATGTGTATAATGGAAATTCAGAAAGAACATTTGACAATAATGATGTAGTTGATAAATTCCGAGAAGGGGTTGGTTCAAACTTTTTGTCTTGGGGTGCTGCTTACTATCCTTCCCTTAATACAACTATTGTAAATTCTTCTGAAATAGACTATACTAGAATCAAAAATCCAAAGGATTTAATAGATGTTTTAAATGCAGAGGTTGATCAGAATCTCGCTTCGGATAACATTTCTGCTGCTCGTGCCCAGGGTATTAAGAGTGAGATTGCAAAGATTAGCACAACAACAGAGCCTGATTTAATAAAATCTCTTCAGTCAACTCTGACAGTAATCAGTCCAAAGTTAAATTCTATTTTGACGGATATGGCTGATGAACTCAATGTTCTTCCTCCAAGTCCAGCAATGGCAGGTGCTTATTGCATGGTTGATAACTCAATAAATGTAGCGAAGTCTCCAGCAAACCTGAGCCTCGGATCTGTTATTTCCCCCTCTGTGAATATAAATAACGAAAATCAAGAAGAACTAAATTTACCCCTTAATGGAAAGGCTATTAACGCAATTAGAAGCTTTACTGGAAAGGGTACGCTTGTCTGGGGAGCAAGAACTTTAGAAGGAAATTCTAAAGATTACAGATATATAAGTGTTAGGCGTACAATGACTTTTCTAGAGCAAAGTATTAAGTTTGCTGCAGAAGCTTACGTGTTTTCTCCCAATAACGCCACAACATGGTCTAGCCTAAGAGCTACAGTTTATAATTTTTTAAACAATCAATGGTCTTCTGGTATCCTGGTTGGATCAACACCACAGGACGCTTTTGAGATAGAGATAGGTTTAGGATCAACCATGACGTCTACGGATATTTTAGATGGTATTCTTAAAATGACTGTTAAGGTTGCTATTGTTAGACCTGCAGAATTTATAGTAATCACATTTGAACAACAGCAACAAAAATCATAAATTAATTTTAAATAATATATTATGGCAACACCAACAGCAGGAACAGGCGCAGAACAAGACCAGTATTGGCCTCTTCCAAAGTTTTATTTTTCAGTTGATATAGGTGATTTTACAGATTTACCTTTCCAAGAAGTCAGTGGTCTTGATATAGAAACTGAAGCTATAGAATACAGACATGGCAATAGTCCAGGAATGAGTCCCATAAAGATGCCTGGGATGTTTAAATTTGCAGATGTAACTCTCAAGAAAGGAGTATTTTCAACTGACAATGACTTTTTTGATTTTATAAACTCTATTTCGTTAAATACATACGAAAGAGTAACTGTAGTCATCAAACTTCTGGACGAAAATGGAACACCAGCAGTTACATGGACGCTTTTAAATGCGTTTCCGTTAAAGGTAACACCAACAGATATGAATTCTCAATCTTCTGAGGCAGGAATTGAAACAATTGTTTTTGCACACGAAGGTATGACTCAATCTGTAGACTAAAACATAGAATTAAACACCTTTTTCAGAATAGTAGTTTATTTGCTCACTAATGAAAGATATATTTTTATTAGTGAGCTTTCTTGTCTTTGGAAAAATATAATTGCAACCAATAACATCACATATCACCCTCATATATCCAATATTTGTAATTGTTGTTTTTGACTTTTGACAGAATTTTAGTGAGTAATATATATCGTTAGATGCCAAAAAATTTAAAATCATGTTCTTTTTAATTTTTATTGTTTTTTGAACAAGTTTGATTATTTTTTTTTCTGAATTATCAATCGTAAGAATAATCTTATGATTAGTGTTTCTCAGTATCTCCTCGATCAAATTATTGACCTTTTTTATTTCGGATGTTGGATTATTTATTTGAAAATAGATAAATATAAAATTAAGGAATTCCAATTTTTTTTGACCTGAACTTTCCAAAATCCAATTTATAACCTTTTTTGTATTTAAGAGTTTAATTTTTTTCACATTTAAACTTGGTAATTTTATTTGATAATAATTATTGTGATTAATTTGTGTTAAGATATTCTCTGCCAAAATTGTTTGGATCTCTGAAGAATTAATTCCTTCAATTTTTTTAAATACTCTTCTATTGATTTTAATTTTCCTGTCGGAATATAGGATCCAGTAACAAAAAAAGGAATATAAACTGTTGTCTAAATTTAAAATTAAATCATATCTAAATTTTTTTCTATTTTTCCATACATTAATAAAGTTTGGAGCAAAAAAAGTCCTATTGAAATCATTTATTTTTAAAAAAATATTTTCATTTATTTTAACTCCTAACTGAATGAGATCAAATTGAATTTTTTTTGAATGAGTGAGATTTTTGATATTATCACATAATATCCTTAAAAGTAAAGAACCCTCTAATTTTGATTTAGCCTTATGTATCAGAAGAATTCTCAATTATTTTTTATTTCCACTCAATTTTTTAATTATCCAATTAATTTATTTTTAAATTTTTTTGAATATAATCTTTTAATTTCTTCAAATGTGTTTTCTAAATTTAAATCCCAAAAAACCAGATTTCCTTTTTTGTCTGCTGTGATAAAATATTTTTTGTTATTGTATTTAAAAGACTCAATCACATTTCCATGATTACCCTCTCCAAACATAATACTAACTGGTGTTTTAGCCTCATTAAAATCTTCATTATTTATAAAATTAGATAGAGGAATTATAACAATTGCTCCATTATTTGAAATAACATAGACATTATCTTTGTCATAAAGTAAATCCTTGACTTTACTGTAGTTTGCTCGCTTTGACCCTAAGTATTTTAATAAGTTATCATTTTGGTATTTATATAAGAATACTGAACCTTCCTTAGTGCCTATGAGAACCGTATCATCATAGAATTCAATATCAATTGCTGTTTCATTATTGAGATTAAGGCTAATATTGTTCAATTTTATCTCTTTATTAGTGTTTGCATCAAAAATTATAATATTCCCATTATTGGTTGCAACATATAAAACGTTAGATTTTTCTGAATTAACCATACTGGTTATAAACTCTTCAGATGAGAGACTTTTTAGATATATATTGCTGTAATAGTCTTTTTCTCTTTTTGAAATTTTGGTCATGTCAAGTTTCACCAAGGATTTCTCCAAACTTCCAAAAAGAGCTTTGCTATCTTTTAAATATCTTAAAAATCCAAATCCACGGTAATACTCCCTTTGAAAAATAGATGTTAGCTGAGCCAATTTAATTGCTTTTTCTTTTAAGATTTTTCCAGGTTTCCAATTCTTTTTGTGAAATACTCTTTCTTTTCTACCTGAATTTATTTCAATTATCCAAATCGAACTGTTCTCTAGTCCCACTGATATCAAATCTTCACTTAAAAACTCAATTGTGTTTATCGGCGACTTAAAATCTGCAATTTCTATCAATGGTTTTATACCTGAACTGATATTATTCGCGCTACAATACAATTTTCCTGACTTTCCTCCAGTTGCAATTTTACCAGAACTCGAAATATTAAGAGCTAGAAGGGGCATTTTATTTTGACTAACTAAATTTTGTTTTCGAACGTTTGCATAATTATATTCCCCATTTAATTTCGCTATTAAATTTACTCCTATTTGTAGTAAATTGTCATCTTCAAAACCCCTATTTAACTGTAAACCCAGAGCTTTTATTCTTTTGTAAAGATCAATTGAAGAAATCGTTATTTCTTGTAGTAAAGCCAAATCATAGTCGTTTACTGTGGTATTATTTAGAGTATACAATAAAGTGGATAATGAGTCTTTTAAATTTATAAATCTTTCTGAATTTGATGCAGATTTAGATTTTTCTTCAGCCAAGTCAATCAATACATTTGCCTTTATGCTGTCTTCTTTAATGCGTATAAGTTTATCCTCTAAAATTCTACTCTGCTTCCTATTTTCTTCTTGAAGCGAAACAAGCTTACTTTGTGACAATAACTGTTCTTCAATTAATTCAAGTTTCACTCTTTGATCTGCAGCTCTTTGTAGACTATTAATACTTTCCCTTACTCTAAGATTCAAAATATCTTTATTTAAAGCTTCAATTTTTTCCTTTTCTTTAATTGCCAAAAATCGTTTTCTATCCATTTCTAAACCAAAGGCTTCTTGCTCACGAACCTCTAAATGTCTCTCCCACCCAATAATGAAAAGAGCAAAAATTATCGCAATAGCTCCCCCAATACGATATTTTCTAAATCTTTTTTTTGTGAACTCTATATCTTTTTTTATCTCCTCTTGTTTTTTTAATTCATCTCCGTGCACCCTTTGACTCTCTTTAATATACTCAACAGTTTTATTAAAGTCTAAATCATATTTTTTCGCCCAATTTTCATTGATTTGAGAGTCATTCAACCAAGATAAAGCGAGTTGTAGAGATGTTGAAGTCAGTAAACTCTCCTGAGGGTATTTAATTGCTTTGTCATAATTTTCTTCATACGCTGAAAAAAATTTTTTCTCTTCTTCAATCCAATCATTAAATTCTTTCCAATTATCGAACAAATTATATTTTAAAGTTATTATGTCATCTGGATTTAAAATTTTTTGATCATTTGGATTTAATCCTCTCATTTTGCTTTTAAAGATATCTAGGGAGTCGCCAAAACCATTTTTATATTTTTTAATAAATTCAGTAATATCTAGCAGATTTGAATCTAAATAGGAATTTATATAATCAATTTTTTGGTAGTAAAATTTACCTGAAACTTCATCGCCGGAGGCCATTGATCTAAGTATTTGTTCAAATATTTTTTTTTCATAGTCATTTAAAGATTCATTGAATACTTCGATTTCATGATTGAAAATATTTTTAAATCCTCCAACCTCATTAATTTTTTCAGTATCCAGGTAATTTATCTTTTCTTTTATTTCCTGGGCATAATGATTATAAATTCCTTTAAATAGAAATTGCACTCTTGGTAAATAAGAAGGGTTTTCTTTAAGACTTTCTCCGAGATTTTCTATTATCTCAGATGAAAGCTGAACATTTCTTTTATGAAAAGTATTATTTATGATTTGTTGAATTGTATTTTGGGTAATATTGGGAATACTATATTGAGTATAATTTAAAAGTTCTGTGAAACGATCGTAAGAATTTAACTTACTTATAAATTCATTATCAATAGCGATAATAAAGTAAATAGGTGTTTCTTTATATCTGCTTGTTCTATATATGATATTAAATAGAAGGTTATCATCTAATGTAGCATCGAAATCGAAGAATTTTTTAAATTTAAAAAGATCTTCAATTTGATCTATTATGATTAATAAATTCCTTTTCTCAAATATTTCCGAATTTTTATAAATTTCAACTAAGCCAAGTTCAAGTTTGCTTTCCAGTATTTTTTTATAATTTTCATAATCTGTCGTCTTTGCTTTTCCACCTAAATAAAGTCCTCCCTTTTCGGTTAGAGAATTACTCAGATTTTCTATAGGTGATATCCCTGGTCTAAATTTACAAATCGACCATTCTTTTCCTTGTTGCCCAGAAAATCCTTTTTTAATTTTGGGGATCAAACCAGCGTCTATTAGCGAAGTTTTACCTGAGCCACTATCTCCAGTTATTGTAACTAATTTATATTGCTGAAGTATATTTAAAGAATCTTCGACCTCCCTCTCTCTTCCAAAAAAAATATTCGATTCGGAACTACGATACGGTCGTAGTCCAGGGAAAGGGCTTGATTTATTTTCAAAGACTGACATTGATTAAATATAAAGTATTATCCGTTATAATCAAACAATTAAAATGAGGTATTATTAAATTATAAATACAAAATATTTATTTTTTTTTATTTGTGTACACTTTATATAACTTATAATATATACAATCTATTTTTATTTTCTTAATTATATACAATTTCAATTAAATAATTTGAAGTTTTCTTTGATTTGAAAATAAAATGATTGAACTTGTAGAATTCAAAAACTTTAAAGGATACAATTAAATTTTATGGCCCAAGAAAATGCATTTTCAAAATTAAGTTCGAATTACCCTGCTTTAGGGTATAGATTTAAAGTAACTTTTAATAGAATTGCAAACAATCAAACCTATCCATTTCAATCTGTGTCTATGATTTCTGTATCAAATAAAAGTACTTTAATTACGGATGGCGGAGACCATACTAGGGAATATAAGTTGCCTACTAATAATAAGTATAAAGATGTTAAACTTGTGAGGGGATTAATGGGTGGCAATACAGAGTTATTAAAATGGCTAGAAAATTTGGGCGTTGACTCTAGTGGAAGATTAAAAACCGTAATCGTTCTAGTTGAACTTATAGATGCAAACAGACTTAATCAATTAAATACTGTCGAGAAGTGGTCTTTATATGACTGTTTTCCAACATCTTTCACTCTAGGAGAATTTAATTCTCAGAAGAGTTCAGTTGTCTTAGAGACAGTCACCCTTGCTTACAGTAAATATGAGCGAGAGTCAGTTAGTGGTCAATTAAATTATTATTAAAGATGGTGGAAATACAACAACTAATTGTTAAAGCGAAAATTAACAGTGGTGATCTTGAAGACCAAAATATTGTTCAAACTGTAAATTCTATTATTGAAAATTATCTCAAATCTAAGGGAGTAGTAAAAGATCTTGAAAAAAAGGAAATAGTAGAAGAATGCATAAAAGAAATCTTAGAAAAAATCGAACACAAATCTAGATTATGAGTGAAGTATCCAAATTAAAAATAGTTGCCTACAAAGATACTACGTCCTCTAAGAGGATTGGTGAATTTGTGATGCAACTTAATCCAATTGATATTTCTGTGGTTCGTAGTGTTGACCCACCAAAGGATTCCTCTAATTCAGACGGTAGCCCAGCCTCATCTCAGACTGAAACTTTTCGACCAGCAAAATATACTTTTAAATTTACCTTGGATAATACTGGAGCAATAAGTTTAAGTCTTCCTAACAAATCTGGTGTTGCAGAATCTGTGAAAATGTTGGAAGAATTAACGGTTGTTCCAAATAATGAAACTCACCAAAACCCTTATGTATATTTATACTGGGGGAATACTTTTCAGGATTCATATTTTGGACAGGTTACAGCTTTAAAATATGATTATAATTTTTTCAGTATTTCTGGGACACCATTAAGAGCAGCTATCACTTTAACCATAACTGAAGTCAATGCGACTATTGACAGAACTTTTCAAAGTCCTGATATAACAAAAATGCCTTTAATTAAAGACAAAGACAATATTGTTAAACTTAGTTTGGATAGCTACGACGATAAGAAATATTATATAAGAATAGCGGAAGTGAATAATCTAGCTTCTATCCGAGATTTAAAAAAAGGAAGTTCTGTTTTTTTACCACCAATTGAAAAATAAATATGGCACTTACAACTGAAAAAAAACCACTTGATAGTCTTTATAAAGCTGTATCTTCTCAGATAAAGATAAATGGTCAGTTGTTAGATTCAAACTTTGAAATAAATAAAATTATAACTTTTAAAGAAATAAATAAATTAAGTAGGGCTAGGATTCAGATTTTGGGTGGCGATTACACAAAAAACACTTTTAATGAAAGTGAAAATAAAATATTTGACCCTGGCAATGAAGTTGAAATTAAATTTGGGTATGATCAAAAATTGACTGTGATTTTTGAAGGAATCATTTTAAAACATTCTATTTCAATCAAGGAGGGTTTTATAAAGAAGAAAAGTAAGAGTCTGCTATTAATTGACTGCGTTGATAAGGCAGTAATGTTAAAAAATAGTTTTACTACAAAAGTTTTTAGAGAAAAAACAGATGACCAAATAATTAATAGTTTAATTAACAATATTCCTGGATTATCCTGTGAAATTGACTCTACCAATTATCAACACTCTGTTTTACCAAAATACAATATTGATGATTGGAACTTTATTTTGCAAAGATCTAAACTTAATGGACTATTAGTACTTAACTCCAACAATAAAGTGGTAATTAAGGATCCTTCTGTTTCAAATATATCTCCTAAAGTAACTGTCAATAATGGAACAGGAACCATAAATTTTGAAGCACATTTAGATTCTAACAATCAATTTAATTCAATCACATTGGGTAGTCAAGACACTTACAACGATGAAACCTTTTTAAAAGTTGGAACAAACCAGAATGGAGTTGTTACGAATGAACTAAATTCTGCGAAAGAGATCAGCAAAAAATCTAGTCCTGATGACTTAGAAATTAATATCCCATATGATGTAGATAGTAATGAATTAAAAGTCCTGGCAGATTCTTTAACCAAAATTTCACGACTTCAAAGGATTTCAGGGAGCGTAAAGTTTAAAGGTGTTTTAGATATCGATTTGGATACAGTCATTGCTTTAAGTGGTTTTGGGAACAGATTTGATGGTAATGTTTATGTATCGCATGTATCACACGAAATTGAAGAGGGTAAGATTTTTACTGAGGTTGAATTTGGTTTGAGGGAAGACTTTTTTAATCAGAATGTAATTTTTGATAAAAAAAATTTAACAAATAATATATCAGGTTTATACATAGGACAGGTAATTCAAATTGACAATGATCCAGAAAATCAAAATAGAATCAAAGTCCAAATTCCAGCACTCAATGATGTTGGTGATGGGATTTGGGCAAAACTTACGCACTTTTACACAGGTGAGAACAATGGAATTTTCTTCATACCAGAAACAGGAACACAAGTTGTTATTTCATTCATTGCCAACGACTCTCGTAACCCTGTTATTCTAGGTTGTTTATATACAAATTTAAAAAAACCCTATGAGTCAATAAATGAGAACAACAATTTAAAGTGTTTTATGACAAAAAGTAACCTTAAGATTGAATTCAAAGAAGATGAAAAGGAAATTTCAATCTCAACTCCCTCAGGGAATAAAATATTTCTCAACGAAGAAAATAAAGAAATTTCTATTCAAGATCAAAATAACAATTCAATAAAAACTTCATCTTCAGGTATTGACATTCAAAGCGGTAAGAATATTAATATTAGTTCAGGAGGAACTATAAAAATTTCAGCAAAAGGTAAATTTAATATTTCTTCAAATGCAGATGTCGATATAAAGGGTCTTAATATATCTCAAAAAGCTGATGCAAAACTTTCGGCTAATGCAACGTCAAATTTGGAATTTAATTCCTCGGGGATAGCTGTTTTAAAAGGTTCAATTGTTCAAATTAATTAAAAATGCCTGCAGCAGCTAGACAAACAGATTTTCACTCTTGCCCGATGCAAACTCCTGGTGTTCCACCTATCCCACATGTTGGTGGACCAGTTTCTCAAGGGGTCCCTACTGTTCTTATTGGAGGTTTACCAGCAGCGACAGTGGGATCAATGTGTGTTTGTGTTGGTCCACCTGACAGTATTGTAAAGGGATCCTCATCAGTAATGATTGGTGGTATGCCAGCGGCAAGGATGGGAGATTCGACTGCCCACGGAGGATCGGTAGTTTCTGGGTTACCAACTGTAATAATTGGAGGGTAATTATGGAATCTAAACAAGAAAAATCTTTTTTAGGAATAGGTTGGTCTTTCCCTCCAACATTTAATGTGGAAAGAGGAGATGTAGAGATGACTTCAAAAGAGGAAGATATTCGCCAAAGCATACAAATTTATTTTAATACAAAGCTAGGTGAAAGAATTATGAGGCAAGATTTCGGATGCATCATTCATGAAAGATTGTTTGATCGACTCGACAAATCAATTTTAGATGTTTTAACTTTTGAATTAAAACAAAACATTGGAAATATTGAACCAAGGATACAGATAGATGAAATAGAGATTAAACCAATTAAATTGGAGGAGGGCAGAATCGAAATCTATTTTCAGTATACTATTATAAGCACAAATGTTAGAGATAATATTGTATTTCCATTTTATTTAAATGAAGGAACTAATATTAAAAGAGATTAAATTTTGAAAGAATTTAAAGAAATATTAGATCCTAAAAACATTTTGGTTGACAACAGGTCAATTTCTGACTACATTATCTTACTTAAAAAATTGTCTAATCTTTATAATTATTACAATAACAAAAATAAAATTGAGGGAAGTTTTTCGAGTTTATTAGAAACTGACGAAAGTTTTTTAATATCAGAAATATCTAAATATCCAATAAGTGAATTTGATAAATCAAGACTAAATTTAATCGCACGATTTGATCAGTCAGCATCTGAAAAAGTCAAGAGTGATGTTTTTAAAGATTATTTAAAACTCACCGCAAAAATGTTTAATTGTGTTAATGATTGGCATATATCATCAAAAAAAAATAATCTAAATAAAGAAAGTAGCAAGATTGAATCAGCCATTGAACTTGCAATAGAAAGTAGGTTAGCGGAAGCTTTTTATCACTTTAAATTTTATTTAGATTTTTTTAATTCAAAAAAGATAATTGAGGACTTTGGTGAAATCGATTCAGAAAATTTTATTTCAATAATCTGGAATTTTAATGCAAAGGATAAAGTTGAAGAAATTTTTGATTATAATGACAACGAGGAATTACTAAACAATTCTCTAAAAAAGATAATTTTAATTTCTTCTGAGGTTTTCGAAGCTATTTTTAATCTCAAAATTAAATCTAAAAAGCTTTTAGATGAATCTTTATATCAAAACAATAATCATAAAGCACATATTGGCCTTTTATTTTCTTTTCTAAAACTTTTCCAATATACCCAAAATGATATTAATACTTTTTCTGAAAAGCATTTGGATTTTTATTATAAGAAAATTTTAAAACAAAAACTCATTTCAACTCAACCAGTGAACACCTATATAACAATTGATATAGAAGAAAATAGTAATGAAATAAACTTGAGTAATGAAAATTTTCTTATTGCAGGTCAATATATAGATGGAGCCCCAGTTAGACTGAAAATGTTAGATGATGTAAAGCTAAACAATATAAAAATTTCTGAAATCTTAACTGTTTTTGTTAGTCGGAATCCAATTTTTGATTTTAAATCGAAATATCAATTGGTTTCTGCTATCTATTTTAAATCAATTGCTGATTCAATTGAGGAAGTAAGTAAATTTAATTCTAATAAAACTACATTTTCAACCTTAGGTAGGGATCAAAACTTTTTGACTTCCTCAGAAATGACAATGAAATTTGCCAAAATTGGATTTTTAATTTCTTCCCCTGTCTTAAAATTAGAATCCAGTAACAGGAAAATAATCGTAGACTTGAATTTTACAGTCGGATCTATAAGTTATCTTTCTGATTTAATAATAGATATTTCAAATAATACCGATCTAAATGAAGAAGAGGTTTTCTCTAGAATTTTCAATAACGCTTTTGAATTGAGTTATACTTGTGAAGAAGGATGGTATAATATTCTAAATTATGAGGTTTTGGCTCCGGAAGATTGGACCACGGGGACAATCCGAATAGCAATAAATTTGAACAAACTTGATCCAAGTTTTGTTGGATTTGATGATGACCTACATAAATTAAATTTAGATATTAACCATCCCGTATTAAGAGTTGATCTAAGTCAGAAAAATTTTTACAACTCTTACTCTTTTCTTAGCACACTTGAGCTTTTAAAAATTAACATCGAGGTCCAAGTTATGGATCTTAAAAAAATAAAAATTTTTAGAGAAGGGCAATTGGTCGACAATAACTCGGATTTTGATTTATTTGGTCCTTTGGCCAAATATGGTTCAATTTTTTATTTAGGATGCGAAGAGTTATTTAATAAAAAAGTTTCAGATTTTACTCTTCAGTGGGAATATTCTAACATTCCTCCAAAATGTAAAAATGTTGGAGATTATTATGCAGGATATAATCAAAATTTTAAAAATGATAGTTTTAAAGTAAAAATTTCTGCACTTTCAGATTTTAATTTTAATGATAGTGACAGTGAAAATTTTAATTTTAATCTTTTTCAGGCTAACCAAACTAATGAACTAATAAATTCTCGTAGAGTTAGCTTCAATGACCTGACACCCCTTAAAATTAAACCAAATTATCAAATCAATTCAGATTATTTAAATGAATTTTCAAATGATATTGAGACGGGTTTATTTAAGCTTGAGTTGACTTCACCTGTTGACGGATTTGGATTTGATCTTTATCCCAAATTATATTCAGACTCAATCGCAAGTCAATTTGACAAAAAAAAGAATACTAAAAAAGAAAACTTACCAGAATTAAACGAACCATTTGCTCCAAAGATCAATAACCTAAGAATCGACTATAAGGCTAAAACTTCAATAGTTTTTAAAGACTCCGAAAACTTTGAAAATGATTTTTTAGAGGAAAATACGTTTTATCAAATTTCTCCTTTTGGAATTGAAAAAACTTTTTCAAAAGACGGTATTACTAACAAAAACTTATTTCACAATTTTTTCAACGAGGGAGAACTTGTTATTGGACTTGAATCGAAAAAATCTTTCACAGGGCTAAATATACTATTCGAAATTATTAAAAGTGAAAACACTAATTATGAATTCAGCAGAAAGATAATTTGGTATTACTCTTCATTTGAAGGGTGGAAAAAAATGGGAAACGATAATATACTTTTTGACCAAACTTACAATTTGATGAGGACAGGCATTATTTCTTTTAGATTTCCGGATGATTTTTCTCGTTCAAAAAAAATTTTAAATCCCAAAAAGTACTATTTAAAGGCATGCTCAGAAGATCAGGCTGATCAGTTTAGTCTTATCAAGTCAATAAAAACAAATGCAATTATGGTTAAAGAGATTGTAGCTCCCAATGCTAAAAATAGGATTGAAAAACTTAAAGCTAATTCTGTTGAAGGATTTGAAAAAAAAATCCATGGAGTTTTGACTGTAAATCAGCCTTTTGATTCAGGTTCTTTCAAAATAAAAGAGCGAAAAATCGACTTCTATCAGCGGGTAAGTGAACTCGTAAGGCATAAAAATAGACCGGTAACCAAATGGGATATTGAAAGATTTATTTTAAATCGTTTTGATTGGCTTTCTCATGTGTCGTGTTTCAACTATAATGAAAAAAGTTCTAAAACAAATCTTAAAATACTTTGCTTAAAACGAATTGAAGTTTTTCAAAATATAGAAGAGGTAAAACTTAGTGTGGCTGAAATGAATCAGATAAAATCTAATATCTCAGAATTTTTAGCTCCTTTTTATCAGATTGAGATTGTAAATCCAATTTTTGAAGATTTATGGATTAAATGTAAGTTAAGATTTAGAGATATCCCTATTGGAAAAGGAATTGAAAAATTAAACACCGACTTACTTGATTTTATTTGTAAGTGGAGAAGAGTTGATATTAACACCCCTAAAATTATCGTCAACAGAATAAAAAAATATGATATTATAAAGTTTATTAAGGAGAGAAACTACATCGCTTTTGTAACTGGAATTTCAATAATTCACTTTAAACAGAGTGAGGATGGGTCCATTTATGCATATGACTCGGCTGCTGAAAATGAAAATTCTGAATTTATAGAGTGTGGTTCAAAATGGTCAATAATTGTTCCAAGGGATAATCATAAAATTGAAATTTTATCGAAGGATGAATATCACTCCCCAGAGCCCACAAATTTCAGTGAATTAGGAATAAATAAATCATTCCTTATTGTTAAAAAAAGTGAAGAAAGATTAATTGAAAATAGTTACATAGAAAAAAACGTAAAAGAAAATATAAATAATTTACAATTTGAAATAAAAATCTAAGATATGGCAACCAAGAATCGAGAAACTTTAAAAAATTATTTTAAAAAAGGTGGTTTTGCAACAGAAAAGCAATTCATCGATCTAATTGAATCATCGATGAATGTAATTGATGACGGAATTTCAATGCAACCTAAAACAGGTCTAAAAATTAATCCCTTAGGGGAATCCTCAAAATTGATATCCTTTTTTAAAAAAAATTCACAAAGAGAATCAGAGTTTTCTTTGGACATAAATAATGGAGATGAAGGCTTGTCTTTTCATGGAGAAAAAGACAAAACTTTGTTGAAACTTAAAAAAGATGGAAAGATTGGAGTTAACTCTAAAAACCCTGAGCATGATTTAGAGGTCCAGGGTACAATAGGAATTAAAAGTAGGGTGGGGATATTTAAAAAAGGTTCTGTCCCTGCGGATGGCAAATGGCACTACCTATTAACAGATTTAGATGGTATTAGTGCTTTTGAAATTGTTTCGGTAGCTAAAGGTAAAGTTTTGTCAGGGCATTATTGTGTTTCGCATGCAATAGCCCTTTCAACTTTTGGAGGTAGATTTTCAAAATCAAAAATTAAAAATACAACTGCACATTATGGTGGTTATAGAGACAAGATAAGGTATAAATGGTCTGGGAAACTTCACGATTATAGCTTAATGGCAAAAACCATAAGAGATTATGGAGAAGATCCAGAAACTAAAGTTCCATTTACCATTGATTATAGTATAACTAGCTTATTGGATATTTAAAAGTGGTAAAGCCAAAATTCATAAAATCAGAAAATTATTCAACAAAGAGTCAACGCTATGATGAACTTTTAAAAGAGGGAATTGAATGGATTCAAAGATTTTCTGGCAACAATTGGACGGATTATAATTATCACGACCCTGGGATAACCTTCCTGGAACAAATTTGTTATGCAATAACCGATTTAGGCTATAAAACAAATTTCCCAATTGAAGATATTTTATTTGTTGGCAGAGATAAATTTGATTTGGAGGATAATAATTTGCTATACCCTCCTCACAAAATTTTACCAAGTAATGCCAGTACTACAAGTGATTACAGAAAATTGATAGTTGACAGAATCAACAATATTCAAAATGCATGGGTCTATCCTGAAAAAGATAATTTGCAAAATATAGCAGGACTGTATTCTGTAAAAGTTCAGTTAAAAGATAATTCAGGGAAAAATATAGTTGATAAAACAATAAAAGAAGTTTACAATTTGTTGATGCGACATCGTTCCATAGGAACTGATTTTATATCTATCACTCCTCTTAGGAAGGATGAAATAAAATTTGAAGCTACAATCACTTTAGACTCTTTCGCTGTTGGTGAAGAAGTATTGGCTCATATATATAAAAATATTGAAGAAAGTATAAGCAGTAAGCCAAGATTCGATGATTACACCGAACTGGAAAAAGATGGATATAAGGTAGAAGATCTGTATGCAGGGCCACTAACGACCAAGGGGTTTTTAAATGAATTTGGTTATAATGAGAAAACTAGTGAAATATACATCTCTGAATTAAAGGAGGTTATTTATAAAGTGGATGGGGTTTTAGAGGTCGATAATTTAGTTTTTTATAAAAACGGTATAAAAGTTTTTGATGACTATATTTCATTCGACAAAGACTCATATCCTAGTTTGGTAAAAATTTTTGATGTTTTTTTTGAAGATGATTTTGACGGGTTACGCTTCTTTAGAAATGATTCACTTTATAAGATAGATAAAATTATTTTCCAACAGATATATGATTCTTTAGTTGTTGGCGGTAAAAATTTTTTCAAACAAAAATTCAAAAGTGACTTAAATGATCATAAAGGGAGGTTTACTAAAGAGCAATTTGAAAAATACTTCTCAATTATGCGAGAAATGCCATCTTTATATGGTTTGCGCGAAGATGAATTACCTTCTAAATCATCTAATCTTAGAAAGGCTCAGGTAAACCAACTTAGAGCATTTTTGCTACTATTTGATCAATTAATGTCCAATCATGTAAGTCAAGTATCGAATATTAGAAACCTGTTTTCTATAGACTCAAGTCATAAAAAAACTCTCTTTAGTGTTATACCCTCAGATGTACCAAATCTATCTAAAATAATAGGCAACGACAAAAAAAACTACGAACACCGCCTAAATGAAAGTATTGAAACTGAAAGTCAGTTTTTTGAAAGAAAAAACAAAATTTTAGATCATATGATTGCAAGATTTGGAGAAACATTTGATCATTCACTAATAGGGAAAATTCATAAACTTTTGAATGAAAACTTAACAGAGAATGAATTAAATCAATATGCCTTAGATGCAAAAGTGGATTATGCTAAAAGTTTGAGAGAAATTGGATATAATAGGATAAAGGGTTTTAATTATAACTCGACTAGACAGGACGATGTAAATGTTTCTGGAATAGAACATAGATTAAAGCTAAAACTCAATATTAAAAAAAACATATCAAATTCTCTAGTTAATTTTTTTTCAAAAGAAACCCAATTATATGAATCAAATAACACTTGGAGGAAAAAAGTTATAGTTATAGAAGATGGTCCTTCATTAGAGGTTTTATCTCTTCCTCAAAAAGCATACAAAGACAACAAAATCCATTTTCATTTAAATAACGTTGAGTCTTTCAAGCTACTTTTCTTAAATGGAGTAAAGATCAAGAATTATAAAATAGTAAATACAAAAGGAAAATTTTCCATATTATATAACGGGATTGATGGTTTTCAACCAGCAGTAATTTATGAGTCAGATAGTGAAAATGACTGCAAGGCGAAAATGATTTCAGCAATTGAAAAAATGAAAGAGTTTAACTTCAAAAGTGAGGGCTTTTTTATTATTGAGAATATTTTGCTTAGACCACTTTCCAGGAAAGACTATACACTTTTCATCTATGACGAAAACCGCAAAAATTTTTTTAAGAGTTATTACTCGGCAGATTTAGATAAATTAAAAGATTTAAGAAGAGATTTTGCTATTCTCTCTACTGACAAAAAAAATTATAATATTGTTAAAAAAGCTAGTGGTAAAAGATTCGAAATCATAATATATGATTTACTGAACAAGCCCATGTTTAGGAGTTGTGAATCGTTCAAACTAGAATCTGATGCTAAAATTCTTATTCCAAAAGTCATCCAATTTTTTAGTAATGTAATTATTGAAGACAAAATTGAAGATTACAGCAAAATGCTGGTGGTAAATAATATTTCAAATAGGTTTCCAGATGATTTCAATTTTTCAAATCATGTAAACTTTATTTTTCCAAATTGGCCACTTCGTTTTCAGAATAAAGAGTTGAAAAATTACATCATAAGTATTATCAGTGAATATTTACCAGCTCACTTAACTTATGACATATTTTACCTTGACATTAACCAGGTGAATCAGTTAGAACAAATCTTTACAAAATGGACAAAACTTAAGCAGACTAACAGATTTGATCAAATAGATTCTAAATCTCTTCAAATTATTCAGCTACTGATCAATTACAAAAAGGATGGCAAATAGTGATGTTTTAATACGTAAATTTATTTTTGATTTAGAAATTGATAAACAAGAAAATTTTAATTTTTACAATGAAATTCTATCAACATTTGTTAAAGAAAGAAGTAAAGAAATTTTTCAAGATATTATTAATAAAGTAGATTCAAAAGAAAATATTTTTATTGATTCACTAGAAATAAACTTAGAGGAACTTGATATTAATAATTTAGATTTTTTAGAACAGATAATTTACGAAACAGCGCTCGATCATATTTTTAAAATCCAATCAAAGACTCTACAAACAAGATTTCAAAATATAAAAAAATTTAATCTTCAATCCTTATTTCAGTTCATTGCTAATTATGGTTTTTTGCCCTGGAGTTTTAATAATAAGAAAAAGGTGAATTATTTTTTTAAACAAGAAATAAAAAGGGAAACTGAAAAGAAAAATCTATCAAAGATTTTAGTTAATAATTTAGAAGGTTTCAAAAGAGTTTTAAATGTTCTAATTTTTAGTAATAAGATTCAATTATTAAAGATATTATTGGAAGAGAATTTTGAGTTTCATCAAAATGTGGTCGATTTGGAAAGAAAAATTGTTCATCAACTATTTAAAACTTCAAATTTAAAATCTGAAAAGTTTAATGAAACAACCTTTTTTATTCTCAAGTTATTTGACAATTCAAACCCAAGCCCTAAATCAGTTTTAACTCAAATGGTTAACTACTTTAAAGATAAGTACCAGTTAAGAGATGTTCACATTATATCTCTCAAAGAGAAAATAAGTGATATTTTTAAAATGAAAGATTTTATCTATCGAGAAGACTCAATACTTCAAGACAAGAATAAAGAGTATGTTTTTACAAACAAAGATTACAAAACCTTTTTAAAATTTTTTCTGGAATTAGAAAAAAAACAAATTTTAAAGGCGACAGTTAACTTTGACTTCGAGTTATTAACTATTTCGAAAATCAGAAAGAAAGAAAAGCTTGGGTTTTCAGTTTTTTTTAATGAAATGCTGAAATTATATGAGCAAAAGCATAGCTATAAAAGCATAAAAATTGTCAAATCTGTAATTGATTATTTCACAAAAAAAAGACTACTAAAAACTGATGAAAAATTATTTTTAAATCTTGTATATGAAAAGGTTTTTGAAGAAGATAGGTATAAAAGCATTAGAAAGGAAGAAATTTTCTATTCGATCGGTTATTCTTTGCAAATTGATTTTAGAAAGATATATGAAAAAATTGTGAATCTACTATCTTATCAAAATCGATTAAAATATAAAGACTTTATTATATTTTCTATGCTGAAAGCTTATAGATTGAATAGTAATAAAAAAGATGAAATATTGATTTTTGAGAAAGTTGTTAGATTATTAAAAAAAATTGATTCAAAAATTATTCCAATTGATTTCAATAACCTTAAGGCTGAGGACTTTTCAAATCTATTTTTTTCAACCCAAATGGGTTTTAGAAAAGTATATGAAAAAATTTTAAGTCTACTTCCTTATCAAAAGCGTTTAAAACATAAAGACTTCATTAAACTGGCTATTCTAAAGATGTATGGTTCAGACTCAAAAAAGATAGACGAATTATTAATTTTTGAAAAAGTTATGAGATTATTAAATAAAGTTGACCCAAAAATTATTCCAATTGCCTTCAAAAATCTAAAGACAGGGGATATTTCGGATCTGTTTTTTTTAGATAATAAGTCTAATTTGAAAGAATTGAAAACCTCAAAAAAAGAACAAAATGGATTTATAAATAAATATCATGAAGATGAAAATTACTTTGAGTTTAGTTTAAGCCTTAATAACGAAATTTATAAGGAAAGGTTTTTAAGCGAATCAAAAAAAAATAGAATTTATAATTCCTTGGATGAAATTCTAAGGGATATAAAATCCGTGCGAGAATTTTTGACTAATTATGAATATAACGAAGAACTTTTAGTTAATTTTTCACGTATATCATTAAACAATAATATTAATGTACGGTTGATAAAGCTTTTGAAAAGCAAGTTTAAAGATTGGATTGATTTCGAAATAGAACTCATTGATGTCCAAAGAAAAAACCGTTTTTCTGACCTTTTGCTTGACGACTTTAAACTTTTTATCCGCTTTTATTTATTAAAACTGATTAGTGATAATCAAAGTTCTTTAAACTCAATTTCCGGTTCATTCACATTGAATTTTCTGAATTTCATTGATAAAAAATCAAACATCTATTTAGATGAAATTAGAGAACTTTTTTTGTATAAATCTGAAAGATTATCGGATGAAATTTTTAAGGGAATAAAAGTTTTTGTTGATTTAAATCCTTATCAAAACTTACCAAATAAAGAAAAAAAATTAATGTATTTTAGAGATCTATATTATTATTTTCTAAAAACAAATAAGTTGCCTTTTTGGTCTGGAGACCAACAAATAGATAATCAGGAGATTATAAATTTCATTTCTCATTTAGTAAAAAGAAAAGAGAAAAAATATTTGTTTTTGATTTTTAGTGATAGTGATATTATTCAAAATATCTCAAGAATTATTGTTAATCAGTCAAATAAATATTATGCAGATATATTAGACATATTGTATGAATCAAAAAAAACTTGGATTTCTGCAGACTTCTTTTTCAAATTAATTAAGTCGTATAAAAAAATAAATATTGACATCCACTCTATTTTTCAAGAAATCATTTTACAAAAAATTTGGATGATAAGTAGTCCCATATATTTAAGAGAAAGGCTCATTTCTTTATTTACCATAAAAACTACTTATTTTAAGAAAAAGATTGAAAAAGAAATTTCATCTTTTTTTAAAAAAGACTATAAGAATTTAAAATCAGTTGACTATCAAAGTATTCTAAACTACTTGATGGACTCAAAAAAATTGCCACCTTTACTTCTAGATAGAGAAAAAAAATTAGATAAAAAGTTGACGCAGTTCTTATTATCAGATCCAACTAAAATAACTCCTTATTTAAATCTAAATTATTATAATTTACCTGATGTGGTTAATAAGTACGATAAAATATTCAAAGTAGAAATATTAAAAGAAGCCATTTTTTTTCACTTTAAACGTCAAGCTGCTGTTCACCATGCGTTAAAAGTTTACTTTGATATAATTGATGAACTTTCATTAAAAACCATAATTGGACATCAAAGCATAAACATTATTTTTAATCTATTTATTATTGGTCAAAAGGACATAAAATTTGTTTTGTATTACCTATTAGATATTCTAAAGTCAACAACCTCAGCAAAAGTTGATAAAATAAGGATGCATTTATTGAAATCTCGCACCATAATTGATCTTGTAGAAAGTAAGTCAATTATTTTGTCTAAAAGGGTTGATCACTTCAACACGGATTGGGAGCACCTTAATTATTATATTGAATTTGGGAGCAATAAAATCAATAACTATTTGTATTCTTCTATAGATTATAAAAGTATTTTAAAAAAAAGTAGTCCCTTACTGATAAGGAAATACCTTTATCAATGGTCTAAAAAAGATAATCAAATAGAAAGATTTATTTTTTTATTTCCGCCTAAAAATCAAACAAAAATAGTTTTAAGCTATATTCATCCTCAACTGTATAAATTATTTTTTGAATTAAATATTTTAATTGACAAGTTAGAGCTAAGGGAAAATTTTGTATCCCCTCCAAGAGGAGAATTTTTCACACTAAATAAAATTTTAAAAATATGGTCAAAATCGTCTTTTAATTTAGACTCACCCTATAAGTTGGTTTCAAAAATTTTAAAAGAATATTTGAAGAGAACAGACATTAAATTTGATCAATTCAAAAGTATGGTTGAAGTAAAAAAAATCGACAGTAAAATTGATATCAACCAACTATATAGGTTTTTTAAAAAAACCAAGCCAAAAAAACGAATGGATTTTATGGAGGAGCGTGATTTTGAAAGAATAAAGACTGATGAATTAAATGAGGGAATTTCAATAGAAAATGCAGGATTGGTAATTGCTTGGCCGTTTTTAAATATTCTATTTTCAAAACTTGGGTTAATAGAAAATAGTCAATTGAAAGATGATGAATCAAAACAGAAAGCACTTTTAGCAACTCAATATTTAGTTGATGGGAAACTAAAGACAGAAGAGACCAAGTTAGTTCTTAATAAAATACTCTGTGGACTTGAGATTGACTTTTACCTTGATCAGAGTTTGGAATTGAATGATATTGAAACTGGAGTTTGTGACATGGCCCTAAAAACAATACTTGAACAATGGGGAAAAGTGAAAAGTGTTTCAACCTTAAGGGATTATTTTTTAAAAAGAAAAGGTGTTTTGAAGTCTGATGAAGGAGGAGGTTATAAGTTGATAGTTGAAAAAGAATCAAGGGATATACTTTTGAGATTTTTACCTTGGAATTTAGCAATTATAAAATCTAGTTTTATGAATTCAAAATTGGTAATTGATTGGAACTATCAGTAAATTATGGAAAGAAATTTAATCATTCAAAGTAACGCGAATACTTACTCAAGGGAGATAGATTGGTTAAATAGTCTTATAAATATGAGACTTGAAAAACATTTTTCAAATAACTCTTCATCAAGCTTTAATATAATTCCTCCTGATTGTAAAAACGACAATAGCATATACGCAAATTGGATAAAAAATCATAAGTTAAAAAGCTTTGAACGCCTTGTAATTATTTCATCTTTAGCTTATATATATACACCAAATGTTTTTGACAAGTTTTTGATTAAAAATAAGGGTCTAGACAAAAGATTTACCGAATTTGGTGGAAAAATAGACGATAAAAACTCTAGGTTTATTCCAACTCTTGAAACACTTACATTTCTTCATTTTGGAAGTGAGGTGGCTGCAAAATTCAATACTCAAATTATCTTTAATGAAAATCACCTTTTTAATAAAAAAGGAATAATAAATTTTAGTGAAAAAAATGAAAATGACTCTGTTATATCAAGAACAATATCTTTATCAGAAGAAATAATTCAGCTCCTTACACTGGGGATTGATTTCAAGCCTGATTTCAGCAATGATTTCCCAGCTAAAAGAATTACAACTGATATGAATTGGGATGAGTTGGTTGCCAATCCAATGATTATGGACGAAGTTCAAAACGTATGTACTTGGTTAAAACACAAGTCTGAAATAAGTGAAAACAAAATATTGAGTAAAAAGTTTAATAAAGGCTATAAGTGCCTTTTTTATGGTCCCCCAGGAACCGGAAAAACATTAACTACACTTTTAATTGGGAAAAGGAATAATAAGGATGTTTATAGAATTGATCTTTCGCAAATTGTATCAAAATATGTAGGCGAGACTGAAAAAAATCTGTCTAAAGTTTTCAATACGGCTGAGAATAAAGATTGGATTCTGTTTTTTGATGAAGCGGAATCATTATTTTCTAAAAGAACTAGTATAAATGATTCCAAAGACAAATTTGCAAATCAGCAGACCGCTTATTTACTTCAAAGGGTTGAGGAGTATAACGGGCTAATTATACTAGCAACAAATCTCAAACCTAATATTGATAACGCATTTTCTAGAAGGATTCAAACAACTATCCATTTTACTATGCCAGATATTAAGGAAAGAAAAACTCTTTGGATTAATTTTTTATCTGGCATTTCAAATTTGAATAATAAAGAAATTGAAAAGCTGGCTAGAGAATATGAAATAAGTGGTGGAAGCATTAAAAATGTGGTTCAATATGCGTGGTTATTATCCAAGAGGAACAATTCTTCTCTCACAAATAAAGAAATTGTACAAGGAATAAGAAGAGAACTAATTAAGGACGGAAAGTCTTTAAATTCCACTTAGTAATTTTTATATTAGAATAAATGTAATAACATAAATTTTGGCAGAAGAAGATAAAGACGAAAATATAGACGAAAAAGAGGAAGGTAGTTCAACTAAGAGTGTTGGTATTTCAAAGGAAATATTAGGAAACAAAGTTGATATTCAGGGTGAAGAAGCTAAGGGGTCAGTAGATGGAGTTTCTGCTACCATAACTGGTCCCTCTGACGCATATGTTATACAAGCTTCGTTAACTAAATCAGATAGTGGTATTCTTATTACAGGTCAAGGGGAGTATACAAATGGCCCACTTGAAGGTCAGCTTACTGCAACTTTAAACACCGACG